>Ga0209643_1000194_pt1 | contig 142740 bp, 141 predicted proteins | sample AutmiccBRH37_all_FD_187383 | JGI IMG/M metagenome (GOLD analysis project Ga0209643, IMG submission 187383) | Deep subsurface microbial communities from Mt. Terri, Switzerland - Autotrophic microbial communities BRH/37_all (SPAdes) (version 2) | ecosystem: Environmental > Aquatic > Deep...
TTCGATCCGCGCCCACTGCTCATCAGAAAACCAAAAGAAATCAGACATAACAATTACCTCCTGAAACAGAGGCAGTGAATCATGATCCGAGCTGGCCGGGAATCCTGTTAATGGGTCCGGACCCTAGTTCCACACGAACGCCCTTGTCCTGTGCGCCCGGTAGGCTAGGATTCTCCTCGCGCGGAAAAGGGGTTTGGCCAGATGAAATATTCGATGACAGCAGCCGTGGCAGTTTTGGCGCTGGTGGGATGTGGCGGACCAAAATCGCCGCCTGTGCCAGCCGAACCGCAGGCCCCGCCCAGCTATGAAGCCGACGCCATGCTGTCGCAGACCTTGCCCGAGATTGTCGATGCTCTGGCCGCCGGCACGATGACGTCAGAGGGCCTGACGCAGGCCTATCTCAGCCGCATTGACGCCATCGACCGGGACGGGCCACGCCTGCAGAGCATCATCTCGCTGAACCCGAACGCGCTGCCATTGGCCCGCGCAAGTGACCAGCGCCGGGCCAAAGGCGAAGCGCTCGGACCGCTCGACGGTGTTCCGATCCTGCTGAAGGACAATATCGAAAGCCTCGACCCAATGCCGACCACGGCCGGCTCGCTGGCCCTGAAAGACAACATCACGGGGCGGGACAGCCCGCTCGTGGCAGGCTTGCGCGCCGAAGGCGCGATCATTCTCGGCAAGACCAATCTCAGCCAGTGGGCCAACTTCCGGGATGAGAATTCCATCAGCGGCTGGTCGTCCGTCGGTGGGCAGGTGCACAATCCGCACATGCTGGACCGCAATCCGTGTGGGTCCAGCTCCGGGTCTGGTGTCGCTGTCGCTGCCTCGCTCGCAGCGGGCGCAGTCGGGACGGAAACCAACGGCTCGATTATCTGCCCGTCCAACGTCAATGGCATTGTCGGCTTCAAGCCGACGGTCGGTCTGATATCGCAGGAAGGCATCGTGCCGATTTCGCCCTCGCAGGATACAGCTGGACCAATGGCCCGCACGGTGCGCGGCGCGGCCCTCATGCTGAACGCGATGGACCCCGGCGCCGAGGACTACACGATCAGCCTGTCTCCAGACGCCCTGAAGGGTATGCGGGTCGGCGTGATGCGGTTTGCAGAAGGGTCAAACAGCGCCATCAAGGCCCATTTCGCGGAAGCGTTGGTGACGCTGGAGGCACGAGGGGCGACGCTGGTTGACATAAATGAGTTCGAACCAGCCGCCGAAAACTATAGCGACAGCACGCTGCCGCTGCTGGAGTTCGAGTTCAAGGACAGCCTCAACGTCTATCTGGCCGCCACGCCCGACACCGTCGCCACCAAGTCGCTTCGCGAACTGATCGCCTTCAACACGGCCAATGCCGATCAGGAACTTGCCTTGTTCGGACAGAGTATTTTCGAGGAGTCCGAAGCGCGTGGTCCCCTGACGGACCCCGCTTATCTGCGGGCCAAAGCTGCGGTGCGTTTCTCGACCCGTGATCAGGGCATCGACAGGTTACTGGCAGATTATGACGTCAATTTCCTGGTCGCGCCATCAGGCCCGGTTGCGCCTCGCATCGATCCGGTAAACGGGGACGTCTGGCCGGAATGGGCCGGCGCTGGCTGGCTGGCCGCGCAAGCGGGCTATCCGCATCTCACAGTGCCGATGGGCGAGGTACACGGCATTCCGATCGGGATCTCCTTCATGGGATCGGCCGGAGATGACGCGGCCATCATCGCTTATGGTTATGCCTATGAGCAAGCGAGCCAGAAGCGCGTGTCACCGCATTATCTCAAGACGGCGGAAGACCGTCCGGAGATTGCAGCAGCGACAGTGAAATAGACAGGCTTCAGAAGCGGTTCTTGAGCGACATCACTTTGGTGATGAGCTTTGCTTCTTCCTGGCTAATCGTCAGAAGATTGATCAGCTTTTCCAGAAATTCCGCTTCGGCCGAGACCAGCACGCCATCCGCCAGACTGATGTCCAGGCAATGCGCAAACACGGCCAGGTGCATGTCTTTCGGCAGGGCTTCGCAGGCTTCTTCCAGCCAGTCCGGCCGGTCTTCGCGGCGTTTCAGCACCACACGGTTCACCTGGGCCAATTCGTTCTGGTCGAGGTTTTTCAGCGTCCGGGACCGGCGGGACAGCGCACGGATCTCATCCTGCTCCTGTTCGGCGATCCGTCCGTCGGCAAAGGCGGCCGAGAGGATCAGGCACAGGAAGGCTTCAGGAATTGTCCAGTCGCTCGGATGATTGGGGAACTCCGAGACGAGCTCCTGCATGCTGAATCCGGGTTTCTTTTCAGCCGTGATCGGGCCGAAGAGGGCCTGCGGGTTGTCTGGTTGGTCGCCCATGGGCGGTTACTCCTGGTTCGGTGGCTGAGTGAAAACGCGAAAACGGTGGATCAGTCGGGTCTTATGGCAGCGGGGATAGGTGGCCAGGCTTCGACATCGGACTTCAGCGCCTGCAACGTATCGCGCCGGTCGCTTAGGCGGGTGATGACATCGTCGAGCCATTCGACGTCGTCCGGCAATTCCTTCAGGCGACGCGGGGCATTCGACCGGCTCGGTTGCTCAAGCAGGGCGGCAATGTCTTTTTCGAGCGCATCATTTTGCTGCTGCAAGCGAACGATGCTTTGGAAGCCGGCATAGCTCTCGATGGTTGCCTGCTGCTTGGCGATCACCTGGTCACGTCCCGCCAGCTGCGTCTCCATCCGCTTAACGTCCGCAGCCTGCGCGGCCAGTTGCTTGTCGGCGTTCGCCAGTTGGGTCGTCGTGTTCGTGTACATCATGAAGAGCGCCACGGCGCCAGCAGCGAGAACGCCCGCCAGGAAGATCACCATGATCAGAAGCTGGGCCTGCCCCCGCTTGGCGTCTTTGACCTTGTGCGACAGGGCCATCATGTCGTCGTGCGTGGGGACGGACTGAAAGACCTGCATGTCCCCGTTATTCTGTGAGTGGACTGTTGGCACCGTCATTCCGGGTTTCCTTCGTTTCCAGGGTTCGTGGCGGCTATGAGCATTTCAGGACTCCATAGCGGCCGTAGAATGCGTCGATATCCTTCCAGGCCGAATCGTCCGGACCCAGGGTGATTTCGCGATTGCAGCGCTGGACGACCTTCAGTCCCTGCTGTAGCCGGCTTGAAATGTCGACATTGGCCTGCAAGTCGTCGAACCGAACCGTGCGCTCGCTGTCCTTTGCGGCGACCAGGGTTTCCTGTCCCCTCGTGAAGGCTGTCTCGGCCGCACGCAGGACGCTGCGCCAGCGCGTCTGAGAGGCGAGGTCATAGGCGCTGACATCCATCGACTGGGCTTGCTTCAGAAAATACATGCCGCGCAGCAGACTGGCCTCCGGCGTGCCGGCGTCCGGGCAGCGGCCGATGCTGGAGCCTTCCTTGACGGTTTTGTCGCCGTTCAGAATGGTCGCAAGACAGGCTTGGCGATTGTAGGTCCAGTTGCGCGTGTTGAGCGACACGGCCCGTTCCGCATGATCCAGTGCGCTCTTCTGCCAACCGGTGGGCCGGGTGACGATTTCAGCGACGCTGATCATGTAGTTGGCTTCTGCGGCATCGGCGCTGTTTAGTCCGCTTTCTGCAGAACGAAGCGCTGTGAGCGCCGCGCGGAAATTGCCTTTTCCGTATTCACTGCTGCCGATCTTGAACTGCACGTCAGCAGACACAGCGCCCTGCGCCAAGGCCTGTTTAAGGGTCTGCAGCGCCAGTTCCGGCTGTTCGCATTGCTCGTACATGCCTGACAGGGCGAGATAGGTGGACACCTTTTCCGTTCCCGCCTGGCCGGGGATGGCTGACTGGTAGGCCGAGATCGACGCCTGGCACTGACCCAACTCGCCATAGGCCTCACCGAGGTTCGCGTAGCGTGCAGAGGTCGGTGCAAGGTTGACGGCGTCCTGTAGTGATTGCGCGGCGCGTTCAAACAGGGCGCGTCGTTCGGGCGATCCGGGCTGGCCGGTGACTCGCGCCAGGCCGATCAGGCTGTTGCCGAGCTGGCCCATGTCTATGGCACGTGCGTCAGCTGTTTCTGTTGCGGCACCGAGTGTGACGGCCTGGTTAAATGCATCCGCCGCGCTCTCAAGATAAGTTGAAGCGCCCGCCGGATCACGCCGGGCAAGCGACTGATAAATGTTCCCCATGCCGCGATAGGCGGGCAGCTTGAAGCGGCTTGCACTGAGAGCGTCCCGGTAGTCCGTGATGGCGCCCTGCGCCGCCGCCAGGGACGTTGTAGAATTGGTTCGCGCCAGGGACTGGCGAACCGTTTCGGCGCGTTCGAATGAGATTTCGGCAAGACGGTCTGACGCGGACGCTGCGAAGGTCGGGCAGGCACTGACGACCCGGCGAAGGTCCTCGACGTATTTGTATTCCCGCTGGCGTCCGAGATCATTGTTGGCCCGCCAGCGTGCATCGAGCAGCTCGCAGCCAAGGTGTGCCGTTGCTTCGTCGGTTGAGGAGAGCCACGGTTCGACGTTGATTGGGGCGAGCAGGTCTGCGGCTGTCGTCAGGCAGGCTGTTTTCGTCCCGCAGCTGGCATTGGAGGCGCCGCCGTTCGCGACACCGCGCAGGGCACGGCTTTGTTCCAGTTTCCGGCGAAGGATGAAGCGCTCATTGACCGCATTCTTTGCCGGGCTTCCGGCGAGGCTGATCTGGTTATCCTGTTGCGAAGCAGTGGATCTTTCCAGAAGCGTCAAAGCTGTCTGACTACAGGCAGAAGACGTCTCGCACACCGCACTGGGCGCCCGCGCGGCTGCAGCATTGTAAGCGGCTGCAGCATTGAAATAGGCATTGGCGCGATCGATACCGCTGCGGGCCGGATCTCCCGCTGCGAAATTGCCGGCGCAAGTCTGCGCCATGGCTTCAACGCCAGCGGTCGGAACACCGACAGTGCGTTGAAAACAGTCACTGATTCCGGACCAGCCTTGCGTTGCAGCAGGATGCAGCGTCGTCGATGACGCGCAACTTGCGGCTCCCAAAAGGCCAAGTGCTCCAATTGGTCCGGTCCAGAATTTTCTGAACGACCGTTTCTGTGCTGTCATTGTTTCACCCACCAATTCCGGTCAGCTTTCCGCTTTCGCGCGTGAATGTAAAGCGGATGCGCACCAATCTGCCGATACGTATTATCCATATCATTTTGTGATGCCTCGGTCATCGGGCACCTTTGTGTGTGCGTGTAGGAGGCCTCGGGAAATTGCGCGGGGACCAAGTGATCCATGCGCGTTTGACCGGACATCTCTAGGGAACAGGTGCGCCCTGTACAGGACGCAGGAATCAAAAAGGGCCGCCTGTTGAATGCTGGCGGCCCTTTATCTTTGTCAGATTCGGTCAGATCAGGATGGGCGCGAGCCTGTCCGCTTTTCGTCCAACTGGTTCTGCGTCATGTCTTCGATTTTTTCGATCAACTTCTCGGCAGAACCATTGGTGCGGTCGAGCAGGGCGAGAAACTGCGCCCTTTGTTCGATGGCGAGCCAGATCAGATTGCCGTCGAGGTTCAGCGCAACGTCCACAACCTGATATTTGCCGTTTCGGTTCAGCACCCGCCAACGCACATCCATGTCCTTGCCGTCCTGCCGACGGATCACGGTGTTGACGACCGAGTCGGTTGGCGACTTGTCGAATGAGTCTTTTACGACCACGGCCTCACCGCGATAATCGTCGAGCTGGTTCTCGTAAACCGCCAGGGCGTATTCGCGAAATGCTTTATGGTAAGCTTTCAACTCGTCCGGTGTGAAGCGGCGCGTGTAGATGCCGATCGCGAAGTTTGCCACCGATTCCATATCGGTGAACTTATCCATATAGGCATTGAATTTTGCGGTCCGTTCGTCGGCATTCAGGGACGGATCGTTGAGCGAGGCGAGCACCTCACTGGCATTCTTTTGAACATAGGCTTCCGTTTTGGCATCCGCGGCAGCAGGCAGCGCCAGTGCTGTGAGCACGGCCAGGGCGATGGCGGGCATCGTTAGACGTTTCAATGGTGAACTCCTGCTACAATCATGTTCTTTCGGCTATTCTTCAAATTCGTCAAAATCTGGGAGATCTTCGTACATCTCCGCCTCATCTTCAGGTCTACCATTACGGATGGCTGCCTGACGCTGAGATGAATAAATACGGCGCAGGGCTACATAAGGTTCCGGTTGCGCGTTAAGTTGCTGGATCTGATCGTCCAGCGCGACCCGAGCGTTCAGGGCAGAAAGGACGCCGCGACCGACCGCAATCTTGTCATCAAGATCTGGGTCTCCGTCGAATTCGGTCCAGGTTAGCGGGTCGATCACGCGGTCAACGCCAGCGCCGAAAAGATCGCGCGGTGTCGTCGGTCCGATGATGGGCATGACAAGGTACGGGCCGCTATCAACCCCCCAGACAGCCAGAGTCTGGCCGAAATCTTCTGAATGGGGCTCCACGCCGAAATGGTCGGCTGCGTCCCACAGGCCGGCAAGGCCGATCGTTGTGTTTATGGTAAAGCGTACAAACGTGTCAGCTGCGCGCGAGGGTTCTGCCTGCAGCACATCGTTCACAAACACGACCGGTGATTTCAGGTTCCGCAGGAAGTCACCCACGCGGTCCCGCGCGAATTCTGGAGTTACCGTCTTGTAGGCGCCAGCAGCCGGAGCGAGGGCATATTTGTCCACACCGTTATTGAAGGCGAACATCTGTCTGTTGAAGCCCTCATAGGGGTCGTTCACGGTGCCGGGGGCTACCGAATCAGAAGGTGTTGACGCACAGGCGCCAAGCGCCAGGGTCATAGCTGTGGCCGCAAATTTTACGTTCATATTGGCGGATTCCCGTTTCTTGCCCGGCTAGATGGTCCTTCCATCCGAGCGGCGCAACTCACGCTTCTGTAATTTGAATTACATGCGACTATGCTGCAACAGCGATTTGGTTCCTTGCAAAACGTATAAATGTTTGTTTATACGATCCGGATGAGCGCCCGATTTGATCTTACACTCGAACGCCTGCGTGCAGCTGGAGAGCAGACCCGCCTTCGCATTCTGGCGTTGTTGCGTGAACGAGACCTTTCCGTTGGCGAGATCGTGCAGGTTTTGGCGCTTAGCCAGCCCCGCTTGTCGCACCACCTGAAAGCCCTTACAGGTGCAGGTCTCGTAGAGCGCCTGCCAGAGGGCTCATTTGTCTTCTATCGGGCTGCCAGCCGTGGTGACGGACGCACTTTCCTCGACACGCTGTTCGGTCAGCTGGGCGAGGAAATTCCGGAGTTCCACCGGGACGCACAGCGCCTTGAAGAAGTCGGCGCTGCTCGCGCGTCATCGGCGCAGGCCTATTTCTCGTCCGTCGCAGACAATTGGGATGCGATTCGCTCTCTCCATTTTCCGAATGAGGCGATTGAGCAGGAATTGCTGGCGATCGCCGGGCCGGGGCCATTCCGGCACGTCGTCGACTTCGGAACCGGCACAGGCCGGATGCTGAGCCTGTTCGCGCCACGTGCCCAGGAAGCCGAAGGCATCGACATGAGCCATCACATGCTCACGGTTGCTCGCGCAAACCTGGAACTCGATGGCTCACCCGTCGCGCGGGTCCGTCAAGGCGACGTGACGGCGACGCCTTATGAGGACGCCTCGGCGGACCTCGTCATCATCCATCAGGTCCTTCATTATGTGGACGCGCCAAACCGCGTGATCGCGGAGGCTGCACGTATTCTGGAGCCGGGCGGACGTCTGCTGATCGTGGATTTCGCCCCGCACGCGCTGGAATTCCTGCGGACCGAGCATGGCCATCACCGCCTTGGCCTTTCGCCTGATGCGATGCTGGCATGGACCAACGCCGCTGGCCTCAAGCTGTCCGAGCCGCGCGCCTTCGCGCCGCCGTCCGGAAACGAGCCTGGCCTGACCGTCAACATATGGACCGCAGAAAAGCCCGCAGCGGCGCAGGAGTCTGCAGCATGAGCGTCAACACGCCGAGAGTGTCATTCGAGTTCTTCCCGCCCAAGAGCGATGCCATGGCAAAACGCCTGTGGGAAACTGTTGAACGGCTCGAGCCCATGGCGCCAGCCTTTGTGTCTGTGACCTATGGCGCTGGCGGTTCGACCCGTGAACGCACACACGAAACGGTGAAGCGGATCGCGCAGGAGACGAGCCTCAAGCCAGCGGGGCACCTCACCTGCGTGTCGGCGACGAAGGAAGAAGTGCTCGCTGTCGCCGATCAGTATTGGGATGCAGGCGTGAAGCACATCGTGGCGCTGCGCGGTGATCCGCCGGCTGGGATGGGGCAAGCATTCGAAGTCCACCCCGGCGGCTTCAGTGACTCCGTGGATCTGATCAGGGGCCTTCGGGCACACCGGCCGGAACTGGGCAAGTGTTTCGAGATTTCGGTGTCCTGCTATCCGGAACTACATCCGGAGAGCCGAGGGTGGGACTCTGAAATCGCCTTTCTGAAAGCCAAGCAGGATGCGGGCGCTGATCGGGCCATTACGCAGTTTTTCTTCGAGCCAGAGACCTATCTGAACTTCCTGGAAAATGCGCGCGCAGGCGGCGTGACGATGCCGATCGTGCCCGGTATCATGCTTCAGGCGAACTTCCGCGGGCTACAGCGGATCTCAGGACTCTGCGGCGCAACCATTCCGGACTGGCTGGCGGATCTTTATGAGGGGCTCGACGACGACGAGGAGACCCGCGAACTGGTCACCGCGAATGTCGCGGCCGATCTATGCCGCAAGCTGGCGGATCAGGGCGTCGAGGACTTTCATTTCTACACGCTGAATCGGGCGGGACTGGCACTGTCCACCTGCCGCCTGCTCGGCCTGAAACCTCACCCAGCGAAGGCTGCCTGAAGTCATGACATCCCATCCCATCCACATCACACTGGTCACGCTTGGCGTGTCTGATGTGCAGGCATCGGCGGTCTTCTATGAAAAGCTCGGCCTGAAGCGCGCGCCAGCCTCGCAAGAAGCCGTGGTCTTCTTCGATATGGGGGGTGTTGCCCTCGGTCTATTCGGGCGCGAACCGCTGGCGAAGGATGCTGGCGTTCCGCCGCAAGGCGACGGCTTCCGGGCGGTCACCTTGGCATGGAACCAGTCGGACGAAGACTCTGTCGACAATGCAATCCTGCGAGCGGTTGAGGCCGGTGGTCGGTTGGTGAAGGCAGCGGAGAAAGTCTTCTGGGGCGGTTATTCCGGATATTTTTCTGATCCCGACGGACACCTTTGGGAAGTCGCCCACAACCCACACGCGGCCTTGCGTGAAGATGGAAGCATGGAGCTCTAGATGAACCGGCAAGAACGAATTGCCGCCCTGAAGGCGGCCGCGAAAGAGCGCATTCTCATTCTCGATGGTTCATGGGGCGTGATGATCCAGCGCCGGGGCCTCAATGAGGCTGACTATCGCGGAGACCGATTCACAGAGGCGAAGTATCCGGGCCAGATGAAGGGGAACAATGACATCCTCTGCATTACGCGGCCAGACATCGTCACCGACCTGCACAATTCCTATTTTGCGGCGGGTGCGGACATCTCAGAAACGAACACGTTCAGCGCCACCGTGATCGCGCAGGATGACTACAAGCTGGACACGCAGTCCGTGCGCGACATCAACCTGGAAGGCGCGAAGCTGGGCCGGGCGGCGGCGGACGCATGGACGGCGAAAGAGCCGCATAAGCCCCGCTTCCTGGCTGGCTCCATCGGGCCGCTGAACAAGATGCTGTCCATGTCGTCCGACGTGAATGATCCGGGCGCGCGCTCTGTCACTTTTGATGATGTGTACGTAGCCTACCGACAGCAAATTCAGGCGCTCAATGAAGGCGGTGTGGACCTCTATCTGATCGAAACGATCACAGACACGCTGAACTGCAAGGCCTGCATCAAGGCGATCATGGACCTTGAAGCCGAAGGCATGGACAAACTGCCGATCTGGATTTCCGGCACGATCACCGACCGCTCCGGTCGCACGCTGTCCGGCCAGACGGTCGAAGCGTTCTGGAATTCGGTGCGCCATGCGAAACCTTTTGCTATTGGGTTCAATTGCGCCCTCGGGGCAGACCTGATGCGCCCGCACATCGCGTCCCTGTCGCGCGTGGCGGATACGCTGGTCGCAGCCTATCCGAATGCAGGCTTGCCGAACGAGATGGGCCAGTATGACGAGCAGCCGGGACAGACCTCCGGCGCTGTCGGCGGCTGGGCAAAGGACGGTATCGTAAACATCCTCGGTGGCTGCTGCGGCACCACGCCGGAGCATATCGCTGCCATCGCGAAAGCTGTGGAAGGCGTGAAACCGCGTGACCCGGCGCCGACGAAACACTCGATGCGTCTCGCCGGGCTTGAACCCTTCGAGGTGACCTCGTGAGTGATCGGCAAGCCAAGGCAGGTGATCTCTTTGTCTTCTACGGCCTCTTGAAACTCGGCGCCGCCGGACAGCCGGCGGACTTGCCGCTGTCGACGGCTGGCGCGTTCGGGGCGCCTTGTCGCTTCCGTGGTCGAATGGTCGACCTTGGCGGCTTCCCTGGCATCGTGGAAGGCGACGAGCTCTGCCAGGGCATTCGGTGGCAGCTGACAGACGTCTCCATCGTCGGCCCAATGGATGAATTTGAAGACGTGACCGACGACCCGGCCACGAGCCTTTATCTCCGCAAACGCATTCCGCTCTGCGACGACGCAGGAAACGAGACGGGTGAGACCGCCTGGATCTACTGGTACAATCAATCCGTCGATGACTTTCCGCCCGTCGCAAATGGTGACTGGCCTCTCGACGCGGGAATTACAAGAAAATGACAAATTCAGCTTCCCAATCCTTCGTAAACGTTGGTGAACGGACCAATGTTACCGGTTCCGCTGTCTTCCGCCGCATGATCACCGATGGCCGCTATGCCGACGCGGTCGAGGTCGCGCGCCAACAAGTCGAGAACGGCGCGCAGGTGATCGACGTCAACATGGACGAGGGCATGCTGGACGGCGCCGAAGCCATGCGCACCTTCCTCAACCTGATCGCTGCTGAGCCAGACATCGCCCGCGTTCCGGTGATGATCGACAGTTCCAAATGGGAGGTTATCGAAGCCGGCTTGAAATGCGTGCAGGGCAAGTCCATCGTCAACTCGATCTCCATGAAGGAAGGCGAAGACAAGTTCCGCGAGCAGGCCGCAGCGTGCCTGTCATACGGCGCCGCTGTCGTTGTTATGGCGTTTGACGAAGTCGGGCAGGCGGACACGAAAGCCCGCAAGGTCGAGATCTGCCAGCGTGCTTTCCGCATCCTGACCGAAGAGGTTGGCTTCCCACCGGAAGACATCATCTTCGACCCGAACATTTTTGCGGTCGCGACGGGCATCGACGAGCACAACAATTATGCCGTCGACTTTATCGAGGCGACACGAGAAATTCGCAAGACATGCCCTGGTTGCCATATCTCCGGCGGCCTTTCGAACGTCTCGTTCAGCTTCCGGGGCAACGAGCCTGTGCGCCGCGCGATGCATTCAGTGTTCCTCTATTATGCCATCCCCGCAGGCATGGACATGGGCATCGTTAATGCCGGTCAGCTGGATATCTATGACGATATCGAAGCGGGCCTGCGTGAGCGCGTCGAAGACGTGATCCTCAATCGCCGCCCCGATGCGACCGAGCGTCTGGTCGATATTGCCGAAGGTCTCAAAGGCCAAAAGGGCAAGACGGCAGTCAAGGACCTTTCCTGGCGCGAAGCTCCGGTCGCCAAACGCCTGGAATACGCATTGGTCCATGGCATTACGGAATTCATCGATCAGGATACGGAAGAGGCGCGCCTTTCGGTCGAACGCCCGCTGCACGTGATCGAAGGTCCGCTCATGGCTGGCATGAACGTCGTTGGCGACTTGTTCGGCTCTGGCAAGATGTTCCTTCCGCAGGTGGTGAAATCTGCCCGTGTGATGAAGCAGGCTGTCGCCTGGCTTGAGCCCTATATGGAAGAAGAGAAGCAGCGTCTCGGCACGGTGGATGTCTCCAACGGAAAAGTGTTGATGGCGACTGTGAAGGGCGACGTGCATGATATTGGCAAGAATATTGTCGGCGTCGTTCTGGCCTGTAACGGCTATGACATCATCGATCTTGGCGTCATGGTGCCGGCGGAGACGATCCTCGACACGGCCATCCGCGAGAACGTGGATGTCATCGGCCTGTCGGGCCTGATCACGCCTAGCCTGGACGAGATGGTCTATGTCGCGTCCGAGATGCAGCGGCGTGGCATGGTCCAGCCGCTGCTGATCGGCGGCGCGACGACCAGCCCGGCCCACACGGCGGTGAAGATTGATCCGGTTATCAATTGTGCACCGGTGATCCACGTCACCGATGCCAGCCGCGCGGTCGGTGTGGTCAGCGCGCTGCTCAGCGAGAATGACAAGCCGGCATTGGTTGAACAGACGCGGGCCCGTTACGAGCGCATGCGCGAATCCCGCCAGAGTGGTCCGCCGAAACCGCGCCTGCCGATAGATTTGGCGCGTGAGCATGCGATGAAGCCGGATTGGAAGGCTTACGAGCGCCCGGCGCCGAGCTTCACTGGTGCACGTACATTTGACGACATCGACCTTGCCACACTGGCGCGTTACATCGACTGGACACCTTACTTCTCCGCCTGGGACCTGGCAGGGAAATATCCAGCGATCCTGGACGATGCGATCATTGGTGAGGCGGCGACATCCTTGTGGCACGATACCCAGGCCATGATGCAGCAGCTTGTTGGCGAAGCCTGGCTGAAGCCGAGGGCCGTTCTTGGCTTCTGGAAAGCCAATCGCGATGGCGATGATATCAAGCTTGAAACAGGTGATGTCTTCCATACGCTCCGTCAGCAGATGGAAAAGGACAATACGCGACCCAACTATGCGCTGTCCGATTTTGTCGCGCCGGAAGGGGATGACTGGATCGGCGGCTTCTGTGTCACAGCAGGGCCGGAAGTCGACGCGATCGCGGCTGGCTTCGCGAAAAAGGGCGACGACTATTCCTCTATCATGGTCAAGGCGCTGGCAGACAGGTTCGCCGAGGCGATGGCCGAATACATGCACGAGCGTGTGCGCAAGGAGCTCTGGGCCTATGCGCCGGATGAGACCTTCACGCCGCAAGAGCTGATCGGCGAGAAATACCGCGGTGTCCGGCCCGCGCCGGGCTATCCGAGCCAGCCGGACCATACCGAAAAGGAAACCCTGTTCCGCTTGCTGGACCCGGAGAACGCAATCGGCGTTTCCCTCACCTCCAGTTTCGCCATGTCCCCGGCGTCCAGCGTGTCGGGCCTCTATTTTGCGCATCCAGAGGCGGCTTATTTCGCTGTTGGCCGGATCGAAAAAGATCAGGTCGCCGACTATGCCCAGCGCAAGGGCTGGGACATGAGAACGGCGGAGCGTTGGCTCGCCCCGATCCTGAACTACGACCCGTTTGCGCTTTAATCCGTCAGGTAAGGCAACGCCTCTTCCAGTTCGAAGCCGGGTGTCTCTTCAATGAAGTGACGCAGCCAATAGGCATGCCCAGCGCCATACAGGACGACAATGCGGTCCCCGGGTTTGGCGACTCTGACAAGGTTTGAAAAGATCAGGGCGTTACGGGCGTACCAGCCATAGTTCAGCGCCGCGCCAGCAGGGTCTTCGCTGTCTGAGACGGGGAACAGGCCGTAGTAAAAGGCATTGTGTTCCGTGCGGATGGTCTCCGGGTCATTGTGCCGTGCCAGTAGCTGGGAAATGGTTTCGGTTGCCTGCGCGGCCTCGAATTCCGTCGCGCTCCGCTGGGTTTCCGAAATGAGGGAGTCGATCAGGTCCATCTGGTCTGTCCGTTCGGCAACGGCCTGGACGCGGTCGAATGGGAAGAAGGCCACGTCGCCTTCAAATTCATCGATCGCGTAGACCCGGTCGATGCCGGTCTGGTTCGCAAGCCGGTAAGCGATCTGGATGACTTCGTTCGGTGTTGTGCCAAGGTCTGCGGGCTTGAAAGCCTTGAAGCCTTCGGAGAGCAGGTTTTCATCGCGCCAGGTAGATTCCACTGCCACCGCGGTCGGCTGGAATGTCGCCAGTTGATCGGCCAAAGCCGCGAGTTCGGTTTGCCGTTCCGGTGCAAGCACATCATCGGCCTTCATATTGACGACATCGAGCCCCGGATTGCCGAAATGGTAGGCGCCGAGCACCATGACTCTGATGGTATCACTCTGAGGCTCAGGATCTGGCGCAACGGAAGCGCACGCGGAAAGGATGGCGGCGGAGAGAAGGACAAAAATATATCGAAACATGCGAATCTCCCAAATAGATCTAGATGCACAAGATTGGGCCTTTGGATGCAAGGGCGGGAAAATATTTCCGTTTAATTGCGGAAAATTACATCCGCAGAACTTAGCGATCCGGACCAGCGCGACTGGCGAGCCGTGGCCGAGTCGCATACACTTAAGCAAGGTCCAGAAGGGCGGGGCGGAGACGAGCATGACGGAAAACAGGCTTCACGGCGAAAACGCGAAGATCGTTGCAACGCTTGGTCCGGGCAGCCGATCGCCGCGCGAGGTGCGTGCCCTGGCCGATGCGGGGGTGGACGTGTTTCGCCTGAACTTCAGTCATGGCGAGCATTCTGCACATCTCGAGGCTCTCAATGCGGTGCGTGCAGCAGAAGCGGCTTCCGGTCGCCCGCTCGCCATACTTGCGGACTTGCAGGGCCCTAAGGTGCGGGTCGGCAAGTTTCCGGATGGCGGTATCCGGCTCGAATTCCGGAAGGAATACTTCCTCATCGCGGCGGAAGAGACCGACAGTGACGACACGATCCCAGTCCCGCACAGGGAGATCGTCGATATCCTTGAGGAAGGTGACACGATCCTCGTTGATGACGGAAAGCTGATCCTGACGGTGACAAAGGCGGGCAAGAAGCCGGTTGTCCGGGCGGAGGTCCCTGGAAAACTTTCGGACAAGAAAGGCTTTACCGTTCGTGGCAAAGCGCTTCCCGTCCGTGCCCTGACGGAGAAGGATCGCGCAGACCTCCACTTTGCGCTGGAGATCGGCGTCGATATCGTCGCGCTGTCTTTCGTGCAGAGCGTTTCCGACGTTGAGGAAGTGAAGGCGATTATCGCCGGCCGCGCGCCGTTGGTCTCGAAGCTTGAAAAGCCTGCGGCCATCGCAAATCTCGACGCCATTGTCGAAGCGTCCGATGCGGTCATGGTCGCGCGGGGCGATCTCGGGGTGGAGTTCGCGCCAGAAGATGTACCTGTCATCCAGCGCCGCATCGTACGGTCAGCCCGTTCCAGAGGCCGCCCGGTGATCGTTGCGACCCAGATGCTGGAATCCATGATCGAGAACTCTGCGCCGACACGGGCGGAAGCCTCGGATGTCGCGACCGCGATTTATCAGGGCGCTGATGCCGTGATGCTGTCGGCTGAAACGGCTGTCGGACGGCATCCGGCGACAGCGGTGGCGATCATGTCACGCATCATCCGCGCGACAGAGAAGGCGGAAGATTACCGCCAGTCGATTGCGCAGTTCGCTGGCGAGGCGGCAGCGCCGTCGGCTGTGGACGTTGTGGCCGTCACAGCGCAGGCGATGGCGGCGGCGGAAGGTGCTGCGGCGCTTGCGCTGCGCACAGGCGCTTTCGATCGGTTGGCCCGGTTCTCCCGTGTGCGCGGACCCGCTCCGATCCTTTACGGTTCCCTCGACGACCAGCGCTTGCGTCAGGCCTGTCTACTCTGGGGGGTGCATCCCAAGCGGCTCAATGCCGGAGCAATTTACTGGTATCGTGACCTGATGGAGGCAGCTGGTCTAAGGGGCCGTGTGGCCTATGCGCGCTGGGCCGGGGAAGAGTCACGCTTTGCCTGGGAAGTCGGTGTCGGCAAAGGCGAGGACGGGAAACCCATCACTGGCGTATGATCAGCGTGTCGCCTTTGAACTCATAGGAATAGAGTTCGCCGAGGAAGCTCATACCGAGCAGAGACTGCTCGAGGCCTTCTTTCAAAACCATGGCACTGACGTTTTCCATTTCGACCCGGCCGATGCGGACGTCTTCAAGAATGACATAGGCGCCCTGGGTCACGCCGCCGGCGGTGCGAATCTCATTGTCGAATTCCAGTTCGGATGGCTTGAGGCCGATGCGCTGTGCATCGCGCAGGGTCAGCGCCACAATGCTCGCGCCAGTGTCCACCATGAAACGGATATCCGTTCCCTGCACATCGGCGCTTGTCCAATAGTGGCCATCGGCCTCGCGACTGATAACGGCGGCATTGTTGAAATTGGCGCGGGGTCTGGTGTCGGTTTCGGGCAGACCTGCTTTGGTCAGAGAGGCCGCTGCCGGCGTGCTGCCGTCGAAGCCGGTGGCTCGGGGGACAATGAAAAATACGACAGCTGCGGCGATCAGGAGCGCCGCGGCAAGCATGGGAAGGATATGTCTGGCGTACATGGCGTCAGCGTTTTCCCAGAGCCTCCAGCCGGGTGATGCGCTCTGGCAGCTCCGCAAGGACGCTGTCCCGACCAGCCTCCCCCAAGGCGACCCATTGGCCAATTTCTTTCAATGTGCGTGCGCAGCCTAGGCACCAGCCTGTCGACGCGTCAACTGCACATACCTTGATACAAGGGGTCTTTATCGGCTCGCGTGTCATCAATATACCCTGTATCCAATGCGGGTTGCGGGGCGGAGTGTATAAGCGGCAAGGTAACAAATCCTTGTCGTGCGGCCACCCTGTAACCTGTTATCATAGTGCTTGAAACGCACCGGCGGAACGCAGGAGAATAAAGTCGTGCCCGAACCCCTTCGCGAAGGCTCGCCTTTGGCAGACGTGCGTGCGCTCATCCTGAGCGCGCCAGTCGCATCAACGGAACCTGGTCAGCAGGTGCGTGAAGCCCTGCTCGGCATGGGCCGGGAAGGTGACTTTGGCCGCCTCGGCGAGGCAGCGGAATGGTTGGCCAACTGGCAGCATCGTTATCCCCCTCGGATCGAGAAGCCCGTGCTGGCTATTTTTGCCGGTTCCCACGGCCTGGTGGAGGAGGGGGTCTCCCTGTCCTCGAACCAGGATACGCGGGCACACGTCGATGCCCTGCGCGAAGGCAAGGCCCCCTTGTCTGCCATCGCGACCCAGGCCGAGGCCGCTATCCGCATTTTTGAACTTGCGCTGGATACACCAACGCCCAGCATCGCTGAGTCCGCGGCCATGTCCGAAAAAGAGTGTGCGGCTACCATCGCTTACGGATTTGAAGCGACGGAAGATCAGCCAGACCTGTTGGCGCTTGCAGTAACTGGCGCAGGTGTCGGTACGGCTGCAGCAGCCGTCGCGTGCGCACTCTATGGCGGCTCACCTGACTATTGGGTGCGGCCCAGCAGTCAGACGCCGGTCAGCCTGGCCCGAAAGCGGATCGAACTTGTCAGCCGGGCGCTGACCCTGCATCGCGGGCATTTGTCTGACCCGCTGGAAGCGTTGCGCTGTCTTGGCGGGCGGGAACTTGCTGCCTGTGTCGGCGCCATCGTCGCGGCCCGCCACCAGGGCGTGCCGGTCGTGCTGGACGGCTTTGCTACGACCATTGCTGCAGGCGTGGTTCATGCCATCGATCCGAAGGCGATCAGCCATTGTCTCGCGTCCCACATCACGCGCCGGCCAGCGCATGAGGCCGCGCTCGAGCGTCTCGGCCTGAAGCCCTTGATGCAAATGGAGTTCCAGACGGGGGGCGGGTTGGGCTCGGCGACTGCAATTGGCCTTCTGAAAACGGCCTGTGCCCCCTTCATCGCGGAGCCGGCGTCTACCTGACGCGAGGTCATCTGCGACGAAGTTTACGTTGACGTTCGCGTCACCTTGCCAGCCGAGGTAAATGACTGACATAGAAGGGCGAGTGCCTGACCAAAGGGCCGGCCCGTTCGGAGGACCCCCGCCATGAATTTGGAATTTACACCAGAAGAGATCGCCTTCCGTGAGGAAGTCCGCGCCTTCATCGAAGAAAACTATCCCAAGGAACTGGCTGGTTCCGGAACCCGTGAAGACCTGAGTCGCGAGCAATTCCTCGCCTGGCACAAGGTTCTCGGCAAAAAAGGCTGGTCCGTTCCGGCATGGCCTGTGAAATACGGCGGCACTGGCTGGACCTCGACCCAGAAATATATCTGGGGTGAAGAGAACGCCCGCGTCGATGCAATCATGCCGCTGCCGTTTGGTGTCTCTATGGTCGCACCGGTGATCTACACGTTCGGCAATGAGGAGCAAAAGGCAAAACACCTTCCCGGAATTCGTTCCGGTGAAGTCTGGTGGTGTCAGGGCTATTCCGAGCCAGGCGCCGGTTCCGACCTTGCCAGCGTCAAGACGACGGCCGTTCGCGACGGCGATCACTATGTCATCAACGGCCAGAAGACCTGGACGACGCTGGCGCAGCACGCTGACTGGGGCTTCTTCCTTTGCCGGACAGACCCGACGGCCAAGGCGCAGGAAGGCATCTCCTTCATCCTCGTCGACATGAAAACGCCGGGTATCGAAGTGCGCCCGATCAAGCTGATCGACGGCACGCACGAAGTGAACGAAACCTGGCTGACTGACGTCCGCGTCCCGGTCGAGAATCTGGTTGGCGAAGAGAACAAGGGCTGGACCTATGCCAAGTTCCTGCTCGCGCACGAGCGGTCCGGCATTGCCGGCGTCGCCCGGTCGAAGCGTGGGATCGAGCGCTTGCGCGACATCGCCGCCAAGGAAACGGTCGACGGTGTTCCGCTGATCGAAACGCCTGATTTCGCCCGCAAGATCAGCCAGCTGGAAATTGACCTGACGACGCTTGAGTTCACGGAACTGCGTACGCTCGCGTCCGAGGCGGCCGGCAAGGGCCCAGGCCCGGAAAGTTCGATCCTCAAGGTGAAGGGCACTGAAGTGCAGCAACGCCTGACGGAGCTGACGCTGGAAGCGGTCAACCATTACGGCGCACCCTATGCCTACGGCATGGAAGCTACCGGCAATGGCGCTGGCATTGGTCCGGACTATGCGGACTATGCGGCTGAGACGTATTTCAACATGCGCAAGACCTCGATCTATGGCGGATCGAACGAAATTCAGCGCAACATCATCACGAAAATGATCCTGGGACTTTAAGCCCGAGGCCAAAGAGGAAACGACCGACATGGATTTCAATTTCACTGAAGAACAGGGAATGCTTCGCGACAGTCTCGCGAAAATGATCCGCGACCAGTACGACTTCGATACCCGCCGCAAGGTGGTGGCTTCGGCGGAAGGCTGGCGCAAGCACATGTGGATGCAGTTCGCCGAACTGGGCCTGATGATGGCACCGTTCAGCGAGGAAGACGGCGGCCTTGGTGGCGGTCCGATCGATGCCATGGTTGTCATGGAAGAGTTCGGCAAAGGCCTCGTGGTCGAGCCATATGTGCCCAGCGTTGTCTGCGGCGGCGGCTTCCTGAAGCGCGGAACGGATGCCCAGAAGGAAGAATACCTATCGGGCGTCATGTCCGGCGAGAATATTTTCGCGTTCGCCTATGCTGAGCCACGTGGCCGCTACAATCTGGCTGATCTCGAAACCACCGCCAAAAAAGACGGTTCGGGCTTCGTGATCAACGGCCACAAGGCGGTTGTCATCGGCGCGCCTTGGGCGACCCACCTGATCGTCACCGCGCGTACGTCCGGCGGTCGCCGTGATGTGAACGGCGTGACTGTGTTCGTGGTCGAGAAATCGGCACCGGGCATCACCACCCGCGATTATCCGACGGTCGATGGCCGCCGGGCTTCGGAAGTCTATTTCGAAAACGTCTCGGTTGGCGGTGAAGCCGTCATCGGCGATGTCGACAATGGCCTGCCGCTTATCGAACTCGTCTCCGACGAAGCCATTGCTGCCCTCTGCGCCGAGGCCTGCGGTGCGATGAAAGTCGCCCAGAATATGACCGTGGAATATTCGCGTCAGCGCAAGCAGTTCGGCACGCCGATCGGCAAATTTCAGGTGCTGCAGCACCGCATGGTCGACATGTTCATGGAAGCCGAGCAGTCGGTCTCGATGACCTATATGGCCACGCTGAAGCTCGACGAAGATACTGTGACCCGCAAGAAGGCGGCTTCAGCTGCCAAGGTCCGCATTGGTCAAGGCGGCCGCTTTGTCGGCCAGCAAGCCATTCAGATCCACGGTGGCATGGGCATGACGGATGAACTCGCTGTTGGTCACTACTTCAAACGCCTGACGATGATCGACTCCGAATTCGGCAATGTCGACCACCACCTGAAGCGCTACACGGACCTCTCAGCAGGCGCCGTGCCGGTCGCCGCAGAATAATCTGAGCGTCAAAGCTATCAAACGCCCCGGACATCGCGTCCGGGGCGTTTTTTTATATTATAAACCTGTGTGGGGCAGACTGTTTCCTGGCGGCAAGGTTCTTGCTTGTAAGCGCGAACTGGAAGAACGGCAGGAGTGGTTATGCCTTCATCGAACGGTCCTGCCCGCAGGAAAGTGCTGGTCTCAGCGCCGACCTACAAGCGCAATGAACTGCTGGACGGCCTCCTCAGGAGTCTGAATGCGCTGCGCATTCCTGAAGGCGTAGAGGTGGAATTTGCCATCATCGACAATGACGCCACTGGCGGGGCGCGGTCTGTGGTCGAGCGCTGGCAAGCCGAATTCAGTCTACCGCTTTGCTATGTGATTGAGCCGGCACCAGGCGTCACGCATGTGCGTAACCGTGCGCTGGAACTCGCCGCAGACTTCGACTCTCTCGCCTTCATTGATGATGATGAGTTCGCCGCGCCGGATTGGCTGGCCGCGCTCCTCGCACGGTATAGCGCAAGCCGGGCGGCGGCTGTGTTCGGGCCCGTTGAGCCCGTTTACCCCGACTCTGCCCCGGACTGGATGCGAACCTGGGCGGTGCACGGCGTTCAGGTCCTGTCCGATGAGGACCAGACCAGCCCTGGTGCAATCGGCAATTGCCTGATCGACATGAAGGTCGTCCGGGAGATGAATCTCTCGTTTGAGACACGCATGTCGCTGCTCGGTGGTGAAGACACCCTGTTCTTCACGCGGATGCTCGATGCGGGCTACAAGCTGACGCGCGCCAAAGATGCGAAAGTTTTCGAACACGTACCGGAAGCCCGTGCCAATCCCGGCTGGTTACGGCGCCGCTGGTACCGGACGGGCATGACCGATGCGCTGATCGCCGGGCGCGACATGTCGCCAGTAAAGACACGCCTGCGCGCGCTGATCCATGGCCTCGTCCGTGTCTTGGCCGGGTCTGTGCTGGTGGCGTTCACGTGGCTCATGACGCTTGGACAGAACCCGCGCCGTATCCTGGCGCGTAGCTATACAGTTTGCCGCGGGGCGGGAATGATCGCCTTTGCGACGGGCAATATGTATGAAGAATACGGACGGGTAGGATAGGTTTCGGCTACGTCTGTTCTGAACTCAGTGATCCCGGCGCGCGCCGAGGAATTTCAGGCCCAGTTTGCCATCTTCGCGCCAAACGATATCGCAGGCGAGGCGGATATCGCTCTCATCGCTGATGCTTTCGATTTCGACCAGGGCGGGACCGGGTTGAACCTGATCCAGCGGGCCTGACAGGCCTGCGCCAGCTGCAGACCAGTCGACCATATGGAGTGAGATCCAGGCGCTTTGCCCTTTTTGTTTCAGCCGGATCGCACGTTTCGTGTCGTGGCGGCGGAATTGGCGTCGGGTCTGTTGTTCGATCATGCAGGCATCCTTTCCAGTTTCCACTATGCGCGGGAGCCCGGTTTGGTTCGCTAAATAAACATTGCAGATTCAGCTTGAGCTGTTTGGCGGATCAGACCCGGCCCGAGAGCCTGCGGACGACTTCATCGGCGATCGCCAGCGAACTCGTCAGCCCCGGTGATTCAATTCCGAACAGGTGGACGAGGCCGGCCATGGCGTGCAGCTCCGGTCCGTCGATCCGGAAATCTGCGGCCGGTTCGCCTGGTGCCGAGAGTTTGGGCCTGCACCCGGAATAGTCTGCGGCGATCGCGCCATCCGGCAAGCCTGGCCAGTATTCTCGAACGGCGTCGTAGAAGCTGTCGGCCCTGCGCACGTCGACAGTATAGTCGATCTGGTCAGGGTCATCGTGCCCGAGCCATTCAACGTCCGGTCCGAACCGCATGCGGCCGCCGAGGTCGAGTGTGATGTGCACGCCGAGACCACCTTCGACCGGAGCGGGGTAGATCAATCTGCCAAAGGCGGGTTTCGTCAGACAGCTGAAGTAATTTCCCTTGGCCAGAGTGAAATACGGAATGAGGGCAGGGGGATAGTCCTCCATGCCTCGCGCGATCCGTACAGCGTTGAGGCCGGCGCTGTTGACGAGGATCTTCGTGACAATGCTCACAGGCTCAGCGCCGCCGACTTCGAGGCGATAGCGCCCATCGGGCAGGGCCTCCACAGCCTCGACCGGTGCGCCGATGACGACAGATCCGCCATGGTCTTCGAGGTCACCCTGCAGTGACAGCATATAGGCATGGCTGTCGAGAATCCCGGTTTCTTCCGAAAGCACTGCGGCGGTGCAGCGAAGGTTTGGCTCCATCGCCATGGCTTCGGCACCGGTCAGAAAGTGCAGGCCTTCCACGTCATTACGTGTGCCCTGGTCGAACAAAGCCTGCATTCGGGGGATTTGCGCATCGGACGTTCCGACGATCAGCTTGCCGGTCTTGCGATGGGGGACGCCGCGCTCTGCATTCCACGCGTACATTTTCCGTCGACCGGCAATGCACATCTGGTGGCGAAGCGAGCCAGTAGGGTAGTAGAGCCCGGCATGGATGACCTCGCTATTGCGGGCGGACGTGCCGGTGCCTATGCCGAGCGCACTTTCCAGAACGAGGGTCTCATGTCCCGCGCGCGCGAGCGCTGCGGCGCAGGCTAACCCGACCGCTCCGGCTCCAATCACTATGGCGTCGGTTTCCAGCAAACCGGTTTGGATCCTTGTTCGCAGCTTGGCAGGGCCAGGCGCTATTTCGCTCTATTGTGTTGTACATTATGCACATTGAGGGCCAGTTGCAGGCGGAAAAATTCTCTGTTTCGGTGCGCAATTGAAACAATAGGCTGGGCCTGCCGCTCGAATAGCCCAATTATTGCATGCTCCATCCTGAAGATAGTCGCCAATCAGAACAACCGGATCAGATGACTGCAAAGCCTGTCCCTATGCCGTATGACGAGACCAAGGTCGCGATCATTATTCCGCTCTTCAATGATGAGACAAATATCGCGCGCGCGCTGGAAAGCGCCATCGCACAGCATGAGCCGGACGGCGTTCAGTTCGAGATTGTGGTCGTCGATGATTGCTCCCGCGATTCCGGTCCGGAGATCGTGGAAGACTATGCGCGGCGGTTTGCGAAGGTGAAATTCGTCCGGATGACCCGGAACAGAGGGCCTGCTGCTGCGCGTAACCGGGCCCTTCTGGAGACGAATGCCGGCTGGTTCACACCCTTTGACAGTGACGACATCATGCTGCCTGAGCGGGTTGGGCGCCTTCTCGAAAATGCGCGTCAGGGGGATTTTGACCTGGTTGCAGACAATTTGCTGATAAGTTCGACAAACGCGCCTGAGACCGTGGTTCGTCATCTCTGGCCGGAAAAGCCACCTGGCGACATCGCCTTGTCGACCGAATTCTTCGTAAATCGCTCTTATGCGGCGGAAATTGAGCGGTCCGAACTGGGCTATCTCAAGCCACTCATCCGCCGAAGCGCTGTTCTGAAAGGGGCAGAACCCTATCAGGCCGATTTGAGGTTCGGAGAAGATTTCGAGCTTTACGCCCGCTTGCTGGCCGATGGCGCGAGAGCCGTGCTGACCGACCCTGAAGGCTACTTGTTCATTGTCCGGGAAGGCTCTGCTTCGCATCGGCAAGGCGCTGCCGATCACCGGAAACTGGCGCTGATGGGGCGGAATTTCCTGAAACGGCCGGGGCTGGCACCTGCGGAACGGCAGGCTTTCACCGGTTTTACCCGCTATTGTGAGCGGGAATGGGCCGCATGGACGGCCATTGAGGCCGTCCGGGCCCGGCAACCGCTAAAATTGCTCAGCGCTTTCACCATTTCCTTACCCGCCGGCCTTCATGTTGCCGGAAACCTGCTGAAAGCTGTCAGTGGAAAGGTTAAGGGGATAGGAAAGACAGCTGGGCAGACCGCCTGAGCAAATCCTATCATCGGAAGCCGTGCTAAAACGACTTCAGCGTGTATTTTTGGCGGCTTGCTCGCCAAGCGGTCTTTCCGGATTGGCCAAAACCTGCCAGAGCCCCCAAAACTAAGGTTAAATTCGCCTGTTTGGGGTGCTGGAGCTTGAAAAGATATACGCGACAAGGGAGGTTGGAACAAGAATTCGCCAAAGCGGTCAATTCTCGTGTATCTGAGGGGAGCAGCCTCCTGAAACCTTGCGGGGCCATGGTATGACACTTGCAAAATGACTGAGGTAAATAGCGGCTTGCACTGAAAACGGGCGCGCATTTGAGGGAACACTGGAAAAATGAACTACTTGAAAAGTTTTTGCCTTCTGACCGTCGCTGGCGGCAGCCTGATTGCTGGCACCGCAACGGCACAGGGACAGGGCAGCGAGAATTACTACAGCCGCGACAAATACGAAGCCGTAAACGATCGCCGCCAGCCAGCTTTTGATCCGGAACCCATCCGCTTAGGCACGTTCATTGTGAACGCGAAAGGCGTTGTTGGCGTGACGTCGAACTCCAACGTTTATGCGCAGAACAACAACGAAAAATCTGACGTCATCGTTCGCGTTGGTGGTGAAGCTGTTGGCCGCACAGACTGGACCGTTCATGAAGTGGGCTTTGACGTGTCCGCCTATCACAATGAATACCTGGATCTGTCTGACGAGTCCGCGGAGACGTTGCACGGCGGACTTCGCGGTCGCGTGGACGTGACGCGCGACTTTTCCCTTGGCGCACGCGTCTTCGCCGACAAAGGCGTTGAGCAGCGCTACGACCCGGCAGATCTTGGCGGCCTCGAAAAACCGATCGAATTCACGGTTGTCGGCACAGAGCTGAACGCGGACTACACCAATGACCGGGTTCGCTGGAACAATGCCGTCGGTGTTAACGACTATAATTACAAGGATGGCCGGATCATCGGGACCGGCGCTGTTGCCGACCAGGACTTCCGCGACCGCAAGACAACGTTCGGCCGCACACGTCTGTCCTATGCCATTTCGCCAGATCTCGCCGTCTTTACCCAGGCGACTGTGCACGATGAGTCGTATAGCTCGACCCAGCTTGTTGGTGGTCTGCCGCGCTCGCGTGACTCCCTGGGCTATACGGTTTCTGCGGGGGTCGACTTCGAACTCACGTCTCTGGTCCGCGGTGATATTGCCGTCGGCTATCTGAACGAAGACAAGGACGACGACTATTTCTCCGATGTCGATGGCCTGTCCGTTGATGGCCGCCTGCAATGGTTCCCGACACGCCTGACGACCGTCACCTTAACCGGCAGCCGCAGCGTTGCGGATACCGGTGTCTTCGACTCACCGAGCGCCCTGTCGACCAACTTCCGGGCCCAGATTGATCATGAGTTGCGCCGGAATATCATCTTGTCTGCCTATGCCGGTATGACGGGCTATGAGTACCAGGAAATTGACCGGACAGACGACATGACCAATTATGGCGTGTCGGCCCGCTACAAGATGAACAAACGGCTGCACTTCGATGCCTTCGTGCGTCATCTTGGTTGGGATTCCAGCGGCAGTTCTGTTGCGTCCGTGTCTTCCTACGGGATCAATCTGATTGGCTTGGAACTCAGTTACCATCCTTAAGTAAAAGCGGGCCTGCCCGTCTTCTCCTGCTTCCTCTAATGTTCGGTGTCGTGTTTTGACCAAGAGTTTCAGTTTCGAATTGCCATCCCAGGGCCCCGGTCAGGAAGGGCCGTCTGGAGATGAAACCAGTTTTGATCTGAAGACCCTGATCGGCATGGTCTATCGCCGGTTCTGGCTGATCGTGACGGGCTTCCTGGTCATCTTTCTGGCCGTGGCCTACATCACGTTTACCGCCACGCCGGTCTATAAAGCATCGACGACCATTCAGCTGGGGACCAGCCAGGAGAACGTCATCGACCTCGGCAGCGTGTTGAGCGGCATCGTCGCCAACACAGCCGTGATCGATACTGAAGTCATGGTGATCAGCTCCAAATCGGTGCTGACGAAAGTGGCTGAGCGCCAGAAGCTGATCGAGGACCCTGAGTTCAACTGGACACTCGTCGAGCACAAACCGGGTCTGATTGAGCGGCTGACCAAGCCGATCAAGAAAAGTCTCGGCATGCGAACTGAACAGGTCGATCCCTATGCTGGCATGAGTGCGGAAGAGCGCGAAGCCGCGATCATGGAATCCGTGGTCCAGACCCTGGCGTACAAGGTCAATGTTTCGCGCGTTGGAACTACCTACCTCCTGACGGTGACGGTCATGTCGACCTCGCCGGAAACCGCAGCGCGGCTCGCCAATGCCGTCGCTGACCAATATCGTGTGCAGCAATATGAAACAAAGCTGGATGCCACGCGCCGCGCCGCCGAATGGCTGGGCGAACGCGTCGCTGCCCTTCGGGACGAAGTGGCCGAGAAGGAAAAGCGTGTTGAAGTGTTCCGTGCTGAGAATAACCTCGACACGGCCATGGGCAACACGCTGACTGAGCAGAACATTGCTTACCTCACGACACAGAAGACCCAGCTCGAAACTGACTTGAGCGAAGCCCGGGCGCGGTATGAAAACATGCGCCGCCAATTGTCGTCCGGCACTGGCGTTGAAGGGATCAGTGAAGTCCTGGATTCGCCGCTGATCTCCCGGTTGAAGGAACAGCTTTCGACCGTTCGCGGTCGTGTGGCGGAACTGGAAACAAAGCTTGGTCCGCAACACCCGGAACTTATTGGCGCGCGCAACGAAGTGAGCGATGTCGAGCGTCAAATGACCGCCGAGGTCAATCGCATTGCCAGCAACCTTGAGAGCGAAGTGAAGGCGAAGCAGGACCAGGTCAACTCGATCCAGTCCCGCATTAATCAGGCCAACGCCCAGCTGCGCGGCAACTCGATTTCCAATGTCCGTCTTCGCGAACTTGAGCGCGATTCCGAAACCAGCCGCGTCATCTATGAAGAGTTCATCTCACGCTCCAAACAGACCCGCGAACAGGACGACCTTGTTCAGGCTGATGCTGTCATTCTTTCCTCCGCGTCTGTGCCGGGGTCGCCGGCTGCGCCGAAGAAGCAGCTGAACCTGCTGATCGGCGCTGTGCTCGGCGGCGCGATCGGGGCGGCGATGGCCATCATCGCGGAAATGTTTGATTCCAAGATCAGCTCCACGGAAGACATCGAGCGCAAGCTTGGCGTTGCAGCCATTGGCTCTGTGCCGCTGATCCGGGCCTCCAATCTGTTTGGCCTGGGGCAGGCAAACCCTGCGGATTATCTCGTAGAGAACCCGTTATCAGCCTATGCTGAAAGTGTCCGATATTTACGTGCGGCGATCGCCTTCTCGGATCTCGACAGCGAGACCAAGACTGTCGCCATCACCTCGTCGCTGCCGGACGAAGGCAAGACAAGTCTCACGCTCAGCCTTGGCCGCATGTCGGCCATGTCAGGTTCGCGCACGATCGTCCTTGACGGTGACTTCCGGCGCCGCCAGCTGACAGAAGCGGCCGGCATGTCACCGGAGATCGGCTTCATCGAGCACCTGTTCGGTGCCGGTCAGCTGAACGATGCGATTCAAAAAGACAGCAAGACGATGCTGGACATCCTACCGCTGTCGCAGTCCGGCCATACACCACATGACGTGTTTGGCACGCGCGCCTTCGATGACCTCCTGTCGCGTCTGCGCTCGATGTACGACCTGATCCTGATCGACACAGGGCCGCTGCTGCTGATGGCCGAAGCGCGCGTCGTTGCCGGCAAGGTGGACAAGACCATCCTTATGGTCCGCTGGCGCCATTCGACCCGTGCCGCCGTGAAGCAGTCGCTCAGCCTGTTGCGCTCATTCAATGCCGACATTCTCGGCGCGACGCTGAACATGGTTGACCTGAATCGCCGTCGTCATCACCGCGACCCGGGCGCCAGCTACAAAGCTTACCGCAAGTACTATCAGATGGAGACCAAGAAGTCGGTCTTCGGCTTCGATATCGCCAGTTCTGGCAAACGGAAGAAGGGCGACAAGCGGCCGGTAGCCGTTCAGACGCCACCTGAACACGCCAAGGGATCAAGTATGCCGGTCGACCCGGTGGGGTTTGAATAGCCGGCGGGAAGCGGAACGGACCCATGTCTGGAGATGCGCGGATCGCGAAACCGGCACTGGAGCGCGAAACCGCAGAGGTTTCGACGCCCCGACATGTCGCCTATTTCGGTCATGATGCCGGCGATGCCGCGATCCGTCGCCGGGTCCGGGCTTTTGAAGATGATGGGGTCCGAGTCACTGGTTTCATGATGCGCCGGGGCGATGAGAATCCAACTGAGTGGACCAACATCGATCTTGGCCACACTGCTGACGGGGCGTTCCTGCAGCGTATCCGGCAAGTCTTCGCGGGCGCTTCTTTGGCAGCCGGGCAGCGTGAAGCGCTCGCTGGCGCCGATGTGATTGTCGCCCGCAACCTCGATATGCTGGCCTGCGCCTTTCTCGCGAAGCGGAAGGCGAAACTCGATACGCCGGTAATCTATGAGTCGCTGGATGTTCACCGCCTGCTGAGCCGGCATGATGTTATCGGTAAGGCGATGCGCTGGCTGGAGGGCTCTCTGTTGCGCCGGACGAAGGGGCTGATCGTCAGCTCTCCGGCTTTCCTGCGCAATCATTTCGAACGCTACTATCCAGGCCAGTATCAGGCCTTTCTGGTGGAGAACCGCCTGGCTGACGGCGCGGAATATGGGTCTCGCCCGAACCCTGAAGTTCCCATGCTAGACCGCCCGCTTCGTCTCGGCTGGGTCGGTAATCTGCGCTGTCAGCGTTCGTTTGGCTTGCTGTGCGGGCTGGCCGAACAGTTTCCCGAAGCGCTGGAAATCCATCTGCATGGCGTGCCAGCACGGACGGAAATCCCGGTGTTCGAGCCAGAGATCGCGAAACATCCGAATATGACCTATCATGGTCGCTATAAATCACCGGAAGATCTGGCGAGCCTCTATGGCGGCCTGGACCTGGTCTGGGCTGGCGACTTTATGGAGGCGGGGTTTAATTCGGTCTGGCTGTTGCCGAACCGGGTGTATGAGGGGGGCTATTACTGTGTGCCCTCCATCGCGTCAGCTGGAACGCAGACGGCAAACTGGGTCAGCGACCGGAAAGGGGGCTTCATTGTGGAAGAGCCTCTGGATCAGACCCTGCCTGCGCTCGTTACCGGACTGCTCGGAGACCGGGCCTCCATCGGAACTTGCGTGGAAGCGCTCGCCGCGTGTCCTGAAAGTGATTTCATCCAGCCACAAGGCTTGCTTAAGACGATTGTGTGCAAGGTTCTGGACGGGGGCGAGACAGAATGAACGTCATCTCCAGAAACCTGAAAGTCAACGAAGACACCACGCTGGTGTGGGCAAAGGTCTTCTCCGAGGACAAGAGCGCCCCGATCTGGTTCCAGGGCATCGTCACGGCCTGGTTCTTCGCGACCTATATCGATTTTCCTGGGGTGACCGCTGCGCGTTACCTTCTCGTGCTGGCCTTGCTGGGGGTTATCGTGCTGAAGAGTGCGATGATCTTGCCGAACGTGGTGCGATCCTGGCCACTGTTTGTATTGCCGGCATTTGCCCTGTCATCCATCCTCTGGTCGCCGCACCCTTCCCAGGCCTTGAAACTGGGCATTTATTTCATTCTCACGCCCTTGTTCATCATCGCGATTGTGTCCGTGCTGGATGCGCGCCGGGCGATGCGCTGCCTGATGTTTGCGGGCTGGATCACGTCTTTCATGGTTCTGGCCAAGTTCTCAACGATCCACTCCGGCGGGCCATATCCATCCAAGAATTATGTCGCCCTCCAGATGAACTTCATGCTGCTGCTGTCGCTTGCTGGGGCACTCAACAAGAACGAGCTACCCTGGATTCGTCTGGCGGCACTTCCATTCATTCCCATGGGCGCGCTGTTCGTTCTGATGGCTGACTCGGCGACCAACCTTGTCCTTGGCGGGGTGGGGATCGTGGGCCTTATCGCGCTCCGCATTCTCTGGGTGGATGTGGGACGTTTGCATAATGCCCGGGGGCTTCTGCTCGCGGCGGGTATCATCGTCATTTTCACCATTCTCACCGTCATTCTTGCGATGCCAGGTGCAAACCTGATGGAGCATGTTCTCAACGCCCTAGGCAAAGACTCTACGTTCAGCGGACGTAAGGTGATCTGGGCGGCCGGCCGGGTCGTGCAGGATCAGCATCCCCTGTTTGGCACAGGCCTCGCCGGGTTCTGGCAGCCGGACAATGGGGCCGCGCAGTCGATCAATTTCTATGACTTCAAGCCGTTCGGAACGACGCTGACTTTCCATAATGCTTACATGGAGGTGCGGGTTCACCTCGGCTTGATCGGTTGGGCGATGTTTATCGGAACATGGGTCTGGCAGGGGCAGCGCGCCATTCGCTACTGGTTGACTTCGCGCCACCTCGAAGCTTCCGCTTTGCTGATGCTGCTATTGCTGGTGTTCATCTCCACCTTCACTGAGGCGACGTCGTGGGGCGTGTTCAACACGCCGGTCAATGTCATGATGCTGGCATCGACGGCTGCGTTTGGTGCGAGCCGACGGAAATTCGAAGGCTATTTGCCGATCCAGGTGACGGAAACAAAAGCTCGAAAAGTGCGGAAAGCCCGCCAATTGGCGCGACAAACTACCGTCGATCCTAACTCGCAATTGTAGCCCAGATCCGGGCACTTGCACTCGCGTCTGAGGCGAAAAATCACCGGGCTCGCCACCTGCTTTCGCTTTTTAGTCCCTTTCGGAATAGTCTGGAATTGCCTCCAAGTTGCTTCATGGGTGAGAAAATATTGTTTTTTTATATAGGTATAGGGGTGATTTGTGGGGGTGGGCGGTCTCTGGCGAGGGCCCGTTCCCGGCAGTGATGACAAATCTGTCAGCCGCATCCTTGTCAGTCTCAGGACACAATGCTGACACGCGTTGGAGCCCATACTGTGGTTATCGCGTAGAGTCCCCAGCGGGCCTTTAACATGCCCTTAAGAGTTAGATGGGTTGATGTGCTTCCATGAGCAACGCAACGCCATCCGTGTCAGGGAGCATACCTGTGGTAGACATTGCAAATGTAGCCATTTCGCACCGTGGATGGGATGCGAGCGTGCGGTCAGATCAGGACGCTTATGACAAGTGGCCGGTCTGGGCGCGGCTCTCTGTGATCGTGGGCCTCAGTGCTTTGCTCTGGTGGGGCATCATCAGCGCAGCCATCGCGCTGTTCGCTTAACGCGCCTCACACCACACGTGCGGAAACAAAAAGCCCCAGCCATCTGGCTGGGGCTTTTTGTTTGGTCACTTCTGCCATTTCAGGCAGGTGGAGCTAGCGGGCGCCACGCGAGAGAAGCACTGCCGGCACGGTGCGCAGCATGATCATGATGTCGCCCGTGAAGTTGCGGGTTGTGGCGTATTTCACGTCTAACTGCACGCGCTGTTCATAGGTCGTGTCGCTGCGGCCTTCGACCTGCCAGAGCCCTGTGAGGCCCGGACGGACGGAGCAATAGTCGCGATAGAACTCACCATATTTGGTGATCTCGTTCTCGACGATCGGACGCGGTCCGACGATCGACATTTCACCCTTCAGGATGTTGAAAAGCTGAGGAAGCTCGTCGATCGAGGTCTTGCGGATGAAGCGGCCGAGCGGCGTGATGCGCGGGTCGTGCGTCAGCTTCTGTGTCTGGTCCCACTCAATGCGGGCGTCAGGATCCTGCGCCAGAATTTCGATCAGGCGCTGGTCAGCGTTCGCCACCATCGAGCGCAGCTTGTAGCACTTGAAGGTGCGGCCATTCCGACCGTAGCGCTTCTGAGAATAAACAGCCTGCCCGCCGTCCTGCAGGCGGATCAGGACACCGACCACGACCAGAAGAGGCAAGACGAAGATCAGCGCAATGCTCGCGACGACAACGTCCAGGATGCGTTTGGCACTCGTGTTCGCCCCAATCTCATTGCGATCAAGTCGCGCTGAGGAGAAGGCGGCGGTTTCCGCATGCCGTGATTGATGTGTAAGCCTTAGACCCATAACCGTCCCCGGAACTCTACCGAAAGGTGCAAGAAATCTTCCCGGAATTCCCTGCGCCTCAGTCAACAATCGTTAACTTTGAGAACAAGGAACCCTTATTTCATTTAGGGACGTTTGCAATCTGTATACCGGGATTTGCCCCAATATTTGGACGGATTTTGCGAGATTCGCCTCTCAGGAGAAGTATTTTCGAAGTATTCGGGGCGTTATGAACACATGTTAATCAAAATATATCAATCTGATCTCTATGTGACGAATCTTGTGTCCCAAGATTGAGCAGTGGCGTGCCATCTCGAAACAAACAAAAGCGGCGAAGACCGAGGTCTTCGCCGCTTTGATCTGCTGAATTTGCCAGAGTGCGTCAGAAGATGCGCTCTCCGATCCGGAGCGTATCGCCAGGACGAACCACTGTCGCCGTATTCAGTTCAAGAGCTTGCTCCTCATTCGAGTCGACACTCTTGATGTAAACCACTTTCTTGTTGGCGCGGTACGTCCAGCCACCGGCCGCAGCGACGGCGTTCATCACCGTCAGCCCCGATGTAAACGGATACTCTCCCGGGCGGTTCACTTCGCCCAGAATATAATAGGGGCGGTAGTTGATCACTTCGGCACTGACACGCGGGTTCAGGACATAATCGCCTTCCAGCACGCTCACGATGTGGTCTTCAAGTTCCGGCGTGGTCAGGCCGAGTGCCTGGACCTGGCCAATCAGCGGCATGGAGATGGCGCCCGTGCCGTCGACTTCGAATTGGCCGGAGAGGTCGGGTTGCCCGAAGACGGTAATACGGAGCTGGTCGCCATTGCCTAAAGTGTAAGCGCCAATGCTTTGCTGTTGTGCTGCGGGGCTTGTTTCGGCGCGCGAACCGGCGGGCACAGCCGACTGACATGCGGCGATGCTGAAGAGCAGGCTGCCGAGCAGGGCTGAGACGAGGAGGCGCAGGAATTTCATCGTATCTTTTCTCCCAGATTTGGCGGTCCTGCCGCGTAGCAAGACCTATTCCAGAGTTTCAGGTCGAGAGGAAGGAAACTTCGTCCCGGAAAAGGCGCACAGCTGACAGTTTGCCGCTGATAAAGGCGCCGGTGTCTAGGCCGATGCGCCGGTCGTCCCGGAAAACGCCATCGGCTGGCGTATGCCCGTGTACCACGACCTGCGGAAATTGTTCTTCGGCTTCCAGGAATTCTTCCCGGATCCACAACATGTCACGGACGGTCTGATTTTCAAGCGATGCACCGGGGCGCAACCCGGCATGCACGAAGAGATAATCCCCGGCGACAAAGTAGTGTTGCAGGTTCTGGTAAAACTTGAGATGGGCGTCTGGCAGGCGGTTCCGGAAATCGGTCCACACCTTGTCCCAGGCGCGCTGGACCGCTTCCATGGCTTCGTGGGAATTCAGCGCCATCCGCGAGTTCGGCGGTTGCAGACCATAGGAATAGAGCGTTTCGGCGCCGCCATAACGGACCCATTGCTTGCCGAAGCTGACCTCGTTGCGGAACCGCAGCAGCGCTTCCTCGTGGTTTCCCATCAGGAAAACCCGTTCGAACGACAACATGTGATCGCTCATGAGGAAGTCGATCACGTCTTTCGATTGCAAACCGCGGTCGATGTAATCTCCTAGAAAAACAAGGACCTTCTTGGTGCCTTCCGGAAGAGAGGCGGTATCGGTCTCAATCTGTTCGATCAGCTTTTCGAGCAAGTCGCGGCGACCGTGGATGTCCCCGATCGCATAGATGCACTGGCCATCTGGTGCGCGCGTTGCGCGTGTCACAACCGCAGGAGTTTCCGGACGGACCTGTTCTTCCACTTGCGGCGTTGAGTTTCCCACGCCCCGGCGGATGCGTGCGCGCAGAGACGTCGCCGATCGGGTCAGATTTCTGATCCGCTGGAGGAAGCTTTGCCGGGTCTGGTCGAACATATTGGTCATCGGGGTGTGAGTATTAACAATTTCTTATAGCGGTTTTTATTCGGAAACCAATCGATACGGGAAAATCAGGGCTTTCGTCCGAACAGAACTTCCTTCAGGAAACCGGTCGCCCAGCTCATATGCATGGTGCCGGAGATAAGGCCTGCGAGCAGGCCACAAGGGGATCGTTTCCAGATCGCGATTCCAACGGACGCGGTTGCGAGTACAGCGAGATAGCCGACTGGAAGAAGCAGAGCAGGCCAGAAGAACGGTGCCGCAGCGACGCCGACTGTACTGGCCAGCAGAGCGAAGACTGGGACGGCTTGGCGGACTTTGAGCGCCTGGCCATGCTTGCGAACATTGCGAGCGCGGCCTTTACCATAGTTGAAATACTGCTTGGCGAGGCGGCCAACCGACCCGCGTGGGATGTAGCGGATGCGGATATCGGCATCGAGGAAGATCTTCCCGCCTGCCTGGGCAAGGCGCGCGTCATATTCGGCGTCTTCATTGTGCGAGAAGGTTTCGTCATACCCGCCGATCTGACGATAGAGGTCGATGTTGAAGCCCGCGTGATGGCCATGATCGACAAAGCCGGATGTCTTTCCGCCCCGGTGGACGGAGCCGCCGGAGCCGAGCGGCGTGTCCACCGTCCAGGCATTGGCGCGTTCGAAACAGGTGTCTCCCACGGCATCCATAGGGATCACGACGGAAGCTGCCCCTGTCTGACGGAGCGCCTCGGCGACTGAAAGGATGAAGCCTTCAGGGTAAATCGAATGTGCGTCACAGCGCACCAGATAGCGTGTGCCGGACTTTGCCGTCATTGAAACGGCGAGGTTCATCGCCGCCGCCTGAAGCCGTTTCGGGTTGCGGATTACCTGCAGGTTCGGGAACTCAGCTTTCAAGCTTTCAACGATTGCGACCGTGTGATCGGTGCTGCCGCCATCAGCCACAACGAGGGGAACTTCGCGGAGCCGCGCATCTCCCACCATTAACGAGCGGATGCATGTCTCAATATGGCGCTCTTCGTTCAGAGCCGGAATGACGGCCAGAATCGCTTCAGGCGCCAGTACCGGCGCGGGATCCCTGTTGATTTCAGTCATAACGTCGGCACGCATAGTGGCCTCTGGTAAAGGTTTTCTCCTGTGAGGGGAGCAAAAACCGTTCCAGACTCGCCTTCCGAACGTGTTTTCGGGCAGACCTTACGTCAGTCTTGCCGCGAAGTGCGAACCCCATATGGTGTAATAAAACATGAGGAGACGAGAGACATGATTGGCGTCGTTGCAAAACTGACCATCCAGCCCGGCAAAGAGGCGGATTTCGAAAAGACTGGCAAAGATCTGATGGCCAAAGTGAAGGCGAATGAGCCTGGCTGTCTGACCTACCAGCTCTACAAGTCCAAGAAAGAGCCGAACGTTTATATCTTCATGGAGCAGTATGCTTCCGAAGATGCGCTGAAATCTCATGGCCAGACCGAGTATTTCAAGGCCGCGGGCCCTGCGCTGGGTGCCTGCCTCGCCGGTGCACCTGAAATCCAGTATTTCGACATCGTAGAATAGGGGGCCGAAATGGACCTCGCGTTCACGCCGGAAGACCGCGCGTTCCAGCAGGAAGTCCGCGACTGGATCGCCAGAAATTACACGCCGGAACTGCGCGCGAAGAGCGCCGCTTCCAAGAACGGCTATCTCGACAAGGAAGGCCAGGTCGCCTGGCAGAAAGCCTTGTACGAGAAAGGCTGGGTTGCACCGAACTGGCCGGTCGAGTTTGGCGGCCCCGGTCTGTCGGCGTCTGAACGCTACATTCTGAACATGGAACTGTCGGCCGCCGGCACGCCACCCGTGAGCCCAATGGGCATCTCTATGGTCGCACCGGTGATCATGGCGTTCGGTTCAGAGGCGCAAAAGGCCAAGTATCTGCCACCGATCCTGCGGTCTGACGTCTGGTGGTGCCAGGGCTATTCCGAGCCGGGGGCCGGTTCTGACCTTGCCTCACTGCAGATGAGCGCCGTGCGCGATGGCGATGACTATGTTCTGAATGGTTCAAAGATCTGGACGACGCATGCCCAGTGGGCCGACATGATTTTCTGCCTGGTGCGCACCTCGCGCGAAGGCATTCATCAGGAGGGCATCAGCTTCATCATTTTCCCGATGACTCTGCCGGGGATCAAGATCTCGGCGCTGCCGACGCTCGACGGTCCGGCTGAAGGCGCGCAGGAGATCAATCAGGTCTTCTTCGAGGATGTTCGCGTGCCGATCGCGGAATCGCTCGTCGGTGAGGAGAACAAGGGCTGGACCTATGCCAAGTACCTGCTCCAATTCGAGCGCGGCAACGCCTACGCCCCTGGCCTGCGGAGCATGCTCAACAAGGCGCGCAAGATTGCCAGCGTCGAAGAGACAGGCGGCGAGGCCCTGATCCGCGATCCGGATTTTTCCCGTAAACTGGCTCAGCTGGAAATGAAGATCGATAGCCTGGATGCCACAGAGCAGCGCATCTTCTCGGCCCTGTCCGCCGGACAGGCCGTGGGGCCGGAAAGTTCGATGCTGAAATGTGCGGGCTCGGAAACCCAGCAGGCGATCACGGAACTCGTCGTCGAAGCGGCCGGCACGTACGGCGCGCCCTTCGTGCGGGACAATTTCGCAGTCGCCCGCGAAGGCGCCAATGCAGACCTGCCATTCCCGTCTTATTCCGTGACGGCTGCGCCCAGCTACTTCAATTACCGCAAGACCTCCATCTATGCTGGTTCCAACGAGATTCAGAGGAACATCATGGCGAAGATGGTGCTTGGTCTATGAGGCAAACATCGGGACTGGCGCGGCTTGCCGCGCTTGCGATGCTGTGTGTGCCCCTGCTTTCGGCGGGGGCACAGGCCGCGCCTGTTGCAGAGGCGGCTCCGGATTGGGAGCAGGAGCTCTACACGGTCCACGATTATGATGCGGCGCGTGACCCGGCCGTAGATCTGGCCCTGACGCTCGAGCGGGCGACTGCTGAGAAGAAGACGGTTCTACTCGTCATTGGCGGGGAATGGTGCGTCTGGTGCAAGATTTTCACGAACTATGTCGCCTCGAACGAGGTCGTTCGCGGAGAGCTGCTCGACGACTATCTGATCCAGAAGGTCAATTTCAGCCGGGAAAGTCCGAACGAGGCTTTCCTCTCTGCCTATCCAGAGGCGGATGGCTATCCCTACTTCATTCTACTCGCGCCGGATGGCTCGCTTTTGACGGGTCAGGAACCCGGTAGCCTTGAAGACGGCCGTTCTTATGATCAGGACAAGATGCTGACCTTCCTGAAAAAATGGGCGCCGGCACCGTGAGTGAAGCAGTTTCCAGAGGCGGCTCGCCGAACAAGCCCGGCTGGGTGACGCGGATTGCGTTCGGCCTCGGCGGTGTCGCGGAAGGCGTGAAGAATAACGGCTTCGAGTATTTCCTGCTGCTCTATTACAGTCAGGTGCTCGGCGTATCGGCGGGCCTTGTCGCCATGGCGCTGATGATCGCGCTGGTCGTGGACGCGATTTCTGATCCTGTCGTCGGCTATTGGTCCGACAACTTGCGTACGCCCATCGGACGGCGCCACCCGTTTCTCTACGCGTCCATCGTGCCTGTCGCGATTTGCTATTATTTTGTCTGGAATCCACCAGCCGGCCTGACGGGCGATGCGCTCTTCCCGTGGCTGCTAACGCTGACGATTCTCGTGCGCATCGGCTTCACGTTTTACGAAGTTCCGGCAAACTCGCTCGCGGCAGAAATTACCGATGACTATGACGGGCGTACTCAGCTCATGTCATTCCGGTATTTCTTCGCCTGGATTGGCGGCCTGTCGATCCAGATCGCGCTGCTCTTCCTGTTCCTGAAGTCGACCGAAAGTACGATGGGCTTCTTCAATATGGATGGTTGGCACCATTATGGTGTCTGGGCGGCCATCGTCATCTTCTTTGCCATGTTGACCATGTCACTTGGGACGCACGGACACATCCCGCATCTTCGGGCGCCACCTGCTGCCCGGAAACTTACGCTCGGCACGATCTTCCGCGAGATATTTGAGACGATCTCCAACCCGTCCTTCCGGGCGCTCTTTGCCGCGACCCTGTTCGGTCTTGTCGCCAGCGGCATTTCGGCTGCGCTGAACCAGTATGTGAATGGCTTCTTCTGGCAGTTCTCAACCGACCAGATCGGTGTCCTCACGGTCTCCGTTTATATATCGGCGGTCATTGCCGTTTTCGTTGCGCCGATGACCGGCAAGATCTGGGGCAAGAAGCGCGGGGCCATCGTGATTGGTCTGCTGGCGTTCACCATTGCACCGCTTATGGTCATGCTGCGTCTGTTCGGCTTGTTGCCGCCGAATGGTGATCCGCTCCTGTTCAAGCTGATCCTGGTTGTAACCGTATTCGATGTTGGCCTGATCATCGCGACGCAGATGCTGATGGGCTCCATGGTGGCTGACATTGTGGAGGATTCCGAACTTCAGACCGGGCGCCGCAACGAGGGCATCTTCTTTGCGGGTATCAGCTTCATCAGGAAGCTGTCGCAAGCCGGTGGCGTGTTCGTGGCGGCGGCTGTTCTGTCGATGTCGAAGATCACACCCGGCATGCGTCCGGGGGATGTCAGTGATGAAGCTCTACGCACGCTCGGCTGGGGTTATGCGGGTTCGTTGTTCGTGATCTGGATGCTCATGATCCTGGCTGTCTCCTTCTACAAGATCAGCCGTGACAGCCATGAGGAAAACCTCCGGCAGCTGCGCGAACGGCGTGAGACTTCGTCAAACCCCTGAATTCCTGACAGAAATGTCATGCATTGCCGAATTGCCACACCTTTGACGCCGCAATAGAGCCATAGACATGATGCATGCTCTGCGAATGACAAAACACGTTTCGAAGTTCCTGGCTGTGGCGGGGCTTTTGGTGGTGGCGCTTCTGGCTTTGGCCCTGATGCCGGTTATGGCGCAGGCGCAACGCTTGCCGGAGACGCGCACAGAGATCGAGCTGACCTTTGCCCCTCTGGTGAAGGAAGTCTCTCCGGCGGTGGTGAACGTCTACACGCAGAAAACGGTGAAGACCGGCGCCACTCCGATGGAGATGCTGCTTTATGGCCGCGCTGCCCCGCAGAGCCGGGTGCAGAACTCCCTCGGCTCTGGCGTGATCGTGCGTGAAGACGGCGTCATCGTGACCAACAACCATGTCGTGGAAGGCGCAGACTCCTTCCGCGTCGTGCTGAGTGACCGGCGCGAATATCCGGCTGAACTCGTGCTCAATGATGAGCGGACCGATCTCGCCGTGCTCAAGATCGACACCGATGGCGACAAGCTGCCGGTGCTGACCTATGCCGATACCCGAGAGGCCCAGGTGGGCGACCTCGTCATGGCCATCGGAAACCCGTTCGGCGTTGGCCAGACCGTGACGAGCGGCATCATCTCCGCGACGTCCCGCACCGATGTCGGCATTTCCGACTATTCCTTCTTCATCCAGACAGACGCAGCGGTGAACCCCGGTAATTCCGGCGGCGCACTTGTGAACATGCGCGGCCAGCTGGTCGGTGTGAACACGGCCATCTTCTCGCGCGGTGGAGGGTCTAACGGCATCGGCTTTGCCATTCCGTCCGAAATGGTGAAACGCGTCGTCGACGCCGCCATGAACGAAGGCACGTTCGTGCGCCCATGGCTTGGCCTCGCCGCGCAATCGGTCAGTTTTGACATGGCCAAGGCGCAGGGCCTGTCTCGTCCCATCGGGGTTATGGTGACTGAGGTTTATGACAGTGGCCCGGCCGACAAGGCAGGACTGCGCCGTGGCGATCTGGTCACGGCTATCGACGGGCGTGAAGTGTTCGACGAGAAAGGCCTCAAATTCCTCGCCGCAATCCGCAATCCCGGCGACAAGGCGCAGCTCAACGTGCTGCGCGGTGGCAAGACCCAGGTGATCGGCGTGAAGGTCGAACCGCCGCCCGGCGCGACCGAGGCCGACATTGTTCTGCTGGAAGGCCAGGACGTCTTCAATGGTGCCCGCGTCGTGGAACTCTCCCCGCGCCTCGCCGAGGAGAATGGGCTCGACCCGTTCCAGAAAGGCTCAGGCATCTACGTTTATTCTGTCTCGCGCCGCTCTGTGGCAGGGAACTATTTCCGTCCGGGTGACATCATTCGTTCGATCAATGGCAGGCCGACCAAGACAGTCAAAGAACTTAAGTCCGTGCTGGGCAGTTCCGGCAAGAGCTGGGACATCGAACTGGACCGCAATGGGCGGACCATCCGGGGAACGGTCCGCCTCTGAATTTCCGGTTCTAGGTTTTTGGGTGAAGGACGACCTGAAGATCGGTATAACCAAGGACGAAGTTCGACAGCACCCGTTCCGGCTCGGCCATCACTTCGACTTGCTCGAACCGCTTCAGGATCTCTTCCCAAAGTATACGCAATTGCATCTCGGCAACGCGGTTGCCCATGCAGCGGTGAATGCCGAACCCGAATGAGACGTGCCGTCGGGCATTGTCGCGGTCGATCAGGAATTCGTCGGCCCGGTCAATGACATCTTCATCGCGATTGCCTGAGACATACCACATCACGACCTTGTCGCCCTTTTTGATGGACTGCCCGCCGAGTTCTGTATCTTCGGTTGCGATGCGGCGCATGTGAGGGAGCGGTGTCTGGTACCGGATAATCTCGGACACCATGTTTGGAATCAGAGACGGATTGGCTTTCAGTTTTTTGTACTGGTCCGGGAACTTGTTGAGGAAATAGACGCCGCCGGAGATCGAGTTCCGCGTCGTATCGTTCCCGCCGACGATCAGCAGCATGAGATTGCCAAGCAATTCCATCGGATTGTTGACCATGTCCTTCGTCTCAGGACTGTGTGCGAGCAAAGAGATGAAATCCATCTTCTGGGGCTCAGCGGCGCGTTCGTGCCACAGGCGGGTGAAATAGGTGACACACTCTGTGAGGTGCTTCATCCGCCATTCCATGTCGGCCCCGACAATGCCTGCGGCATCAGTCGTTGTTGCGACGTCCGACCAGAAAGGAAGTTTGTGGCGGTCTTCGAAGGGGAAGTCGAACAGGGTCGCAAGCATCTGCGTCGTCAGTTCGATGGAAACCTTGTCGACCCAGTTGAACTGTTCGTTGACAGGCAGGCTGTCCAGGATCGTACCAACGCGTTGGCGGATCAGAGCTTCGAGCTCCGACAACTGTGTCGGCGCGACAGCCGGCTGGGCTGCCTTTCGCTGAACATCGTGAATGGGCGGGTCCATGGCGATGAACATTGGCGGCGTGAAACCGTCGCTTGGATCTCCAATGGCGATGCTTGGCTCGGACGAGAAAACCTTGTGGTTTGAATCTACGGCAATGATGTCATTGTACTTGGTGACCGACCAATACGCGCCAACCGCACTGTCTGGGCAATAGTGGACAGGCGCTTCTTGTCTCAGACGCCGGAAATATTCCCAGTGCTTGTTTTGCTGAAAGAGTTCAGCTTTTGAGACGTCCAGTGTTTCCAGTGGCAGGTCCCAGGGATCTGGAATCTCCACGTCAATCGACTGAGCTGTGTCGGCCATATTTTCCTCCCGTGCAGGCTTATTCGCCTGTCTGGGGATCAGCGTACGTCCGAAAGCGGCTGGTGCAAAGTTTTTACGCGGCGCCAATTGTTGTGCGGTGCAGCAAACGGTCATGCCCGGCATAGCCGCCGGTCGCCATGTGCAGCAGGCAGCGATTGTCCCACATCAGCAGCATGTCCGGTTCCCATTTGTGCCGGTATTGAAATTCCGGACGGGTCTGCCAGCGGTAAAGTTCCGTGATCAGTGCCCAGCCCTCGTCATGGTCCATCCCGGCAATTCCGACGATATAGCCTGCGCAGCCGAACAGGGATTTGCGCCCGGTTTCGGGATGCGTCCGGATGATGTCGTGACGTTCGGTCGCTTCGGCGTCCGCAGAGGGGCGGATGTCCATGCTGCGCCCCTTCGACTTGTCGTCGTCGCCATACATGCCAGCAGGTGCGTAGGCATTGCGGGCCGAATGGATTGCGTGGCGGCCTTCCAGGCGCTGGCGTAAACCCTCGGGCATTTGTTCCAGCGCCAGGTACTGGTTGGCGAACAGCGTGTCGCCGCCGCTCGGCGGGATGGTGATGCCGAACAGGCATGTGCCTGCCGGTGGGCGTTTCTGGAAACTCCAGTCCGTGTGCCAGCTCTCGGCGAAGATCGGCGCGGTCTCATCGGCCGCACGCTGCACAGCAATAATATGCGGGTGATCCGGAATCGGCGCGATGAACGGATCCTCGCCGAAGGGGCCGAAATACTGGGTGACGCGCTCCAGGTCTTCGTCCGTCATCTTTTGGCCCGGAAAGGCCAGAACCTGATGGTCCAGCCACGCCTTCCGGATTTCGGCGATGGCTTCAGGGGCGAGCGGTTGGGTCAGGTCAACGCCGCGCACCGTGGCGCCGCAGGCCTGCCCGGATGGTGTGATCTCCAGGCTCATATGTTGTTTCCTCCGAGGGACACCTTACCACAGGGCGCGCGCTCGCCTAGAACACCGGCCATGAGCGATTTGTTTGAAGCGTCCGGCATGTCGGAAGGGGCCCCGCGTCCCCTTGCTGACCGTCTGCGCCCTCAGAAACTGTCTGACGTGGTTGGACAGGACCATCTGGTGGGGCCGGACGGCTCGCTGACGCGCATGCTGAGTGCGAAGCGCCTGTCCTCGATCATCTTCTGGGGGCCGCCCGGCGTCGGCAAGACGACCATCGCGCGCTTGCTGGCGCAGCAGACCGATCTGGAATTCGAGGCGATCAGCGCGATCTTCTCCGGCGTGAAAGACCTGCGCGCGGCCTTTGACCGGGCTGAGGGGCGCCGCAAGATCGGCAAGGGTACGCTCCTGTTTGTGGATGAGATCCACCGCTTCAACAAGGCGCAGCAGGACGGCTTCCTGCCCTTTGTCGAAAGCGGCGTGGTGACGCTGGTCGGCGCGACGACCGAGAATCCGAGTTTCGAGATCAATGGCGCGCTTCTCTCTCGCTGCCAGGTTCTGGTGCTGAAGCGATTGGAAGAGCCGGCTTTGCGCGAACTCATCCAGCGGGCCGAAGTGCTGGAAGGCCGGCCTTTGCCTGTCGCGAAAGAGGCCGTCGCGCCCATCCTCGCCATGGCGGATGGAGACGGGCGCTATCTCCTCAACATCGTGGAGCAGGTCTACGCGCTGGCCGGTCCGAAAGGCGTTCTGAGCCTGCCGCAAGTCACGACCGGCCTGCAGAAGCGGGCGCCAGCCTATGACAAGTCCGGCGAAGGGCACTACAATCTCATCTCCGCGCTGCACAAATCCGTGCGCGGATCGGATCCGGACGCGGCGCTCTATTGGTTTGCCCGGATGATCGATGGGGGGGAAGACCCGCTCTATCTGGCCCGGCGTCTGATCCGCATGGCGAGTGAGGATATTGGTCTGGCTGACCCGACAGCCCTGATGGTGACCAGCGAAGCCGCCCGCGCCTATGAGCGCATGGGCTCTCCGGAAGGGGAGCTCGCTCTGGCGCATGCCGTGGTCCACCTCGCGACTGCACCGAAATCGAATGCCGTCTATGTTGCCTGGAAAGCGGCGCTTCAGTCTGCGCGCGAAACCGGAAGCCTGATGCCGCCCAAACATATCCTCAATGCGCCGACCAAGATGATGAAGGATCAGGGCTATGGCGACGGCTATGCCTATGATCATGACGTTGAGGGTGGTGTCTCCGGCCAGAACTATTTTCCCGACGGGATGGCGCGGGAGACCTTCTACCAGCCGAAAGGCGAGGGGCGCGAGAAGCCGATTGCTGAACGTCTCGCGTGGATCGCGAAGATCCGGGCCGGGAAGGACAAGGCGTGACACGCAACCGTCCGGTTCCTCAGGTCAGCGCGGAAGATGCGGCGTTCATCCGTAGTCTCATTATTTATGAGGACGGTCAGGTGATCGTCTTTGACAAGCCTTCCGGCCTCGCGGTGCAGGGCGGCGGCGGGGTCGGCCGGTCACTCGACGGAATGCTGGCCGCGTTCGCAAAGTCGAACGGCAAGCGCCCACGCCTTGTGCACCGGCTCGATCAGGGTACGTCCGGTATTGTCATTACCGCCCGCACCCAGCCGGCGGCGGCGTTCCTGTCAGAAGAGTTCGCTTCCCGACGGACGGAGAAGACCTATCTCGCCCTTGTTCGCGGTGTACTCCCTGAATCAGAGGCCGGCACGCTCGACACGGCACTGGTGAAAGTGGAAGAAGCCGGGCGCCCGCGCATGATTGCGGCGAAGCCCGGCCGCAAGGGCGCACAAGGTGCGGTGACGCATTGGAAAGTGTTGTCCCGGCACGGCGATGCCGCGTTGATCGAGGCGCGCCCGGAAACGGGGCGCATGCACCAGATCCGCGTCCATCTCTCAATTGCGGGCATGCCAATCCTTGGAGATCACCTCTACGGAACCGGAGCGGACGGTGCAGCGCGCCTGATGCTGCATGCGGCAAAGCTGTCGATCAATCATCCTGATGGCCAGGCGCACACCTATGCGGCGCCGGTGCCAGAGGATTTCGCTGCGCTTGCAGAAAAGCTCGGGCTTCAGTCCGGCTTATAGTAGTCGCGATACCACTCGACGAAGGCCTGGATGCCATCTTTCACGTCCGTTGTCGGAACATATCCGGTCAGCGCTTCCAGCAGGCTGACATCGGCATAGGTCTGCTTCACATCGCCCGGCTGCATATCCAGCATGTTCTTGACGGCTGTTTTGCCGATAGCTGTTTCAATGGCTTCGATATAGTCCATCAGGCGCACGGGTGTGGCGTGGCCGATGTTCACGAGGCGATAGGGGGCCACAGGGCTCAGCGAGTCGTTCCGCGTCACAGACATGCCAGCCACGGGCGGCGTATCCATGAGGCGGCGGATCGATTCGACGAGGTCGTCGATATAGGTGAAGTCCCGCATCAGGTCGCCGTGATTATAGACGTCGATGGGCTGGCCTTTGAAGATACGGTCCGTGAACAGGAAGAAGGCCATGTCTGGTCGGCCCCACGGGCCATAAACGCTGAAGAAGCGGAGCAGGGTGGTTGGCGTGCCGTAGAGGTGGGAATGGCTGTGCGCGATCAGTTCGCTCGACAGTTTGGTCGCCGCGTAGATGGTCAGCGGATGCGGGGCCGCATCAGTTTCCTCGAACGGGAATTTCTGGTTGGCGCCATAGGCAGATGAGGTCGATGCAACGACGAGGTGCTTGATGCCATGCAGGCGCGCCAGCTCGATCACATTGAAGGAGCCGACAATGTTCGAGGAAATATACTCGCGCGGATGGTCCAGGCTGTAGCGCACGCCGGCCTGGGCGGCGAGGTGGACGACGATCTCCGGCTTGCTGTCATTGAACGCGGCGGTCATCGCGTCTTCGTCTTCCACATGCACTTCGTGCATCCGGAAATTCTTGTATTCGAGAAGACGTTTCACGCGGTTGCGTTTCAGGTTCACGTCATAATAGGCCGTGAAGCAATCGACGCCGGTCACGTCGTGACCTTCTTTCAAAAGCCGCAAGGCCAGTTCGCTACCAATGAAGCCGGCCGCGCCGGTGACGAGGATTTTCATGCCTGTGCCCTGTCTTGGCATCTGGGGCTATATGATCGCTTGGCCATGCACAAGCGATCGACGCGGTAACAAGAAAAAGGCCCTCTGGTAAACCTGAGGGCCTTTTCGATTGTGGATTGCGGGATCAACGTTCGCGGATGCGTGGACCCATGGCCTGGGCTTCGCCGGAATTTACGGCGCGGGCGGTGGCCAGTTCTTCCAGCAGGACCTGCATGTGCTTGTCGCTGGTGACGGCATTGATCGCAGACATGGCTTCGACCGTTTCGGAGGAGACGCCGAAAAAGCTCTCCAGGGCTTCGAAGCCGGTCTTGCGGTGCGGATAGTAGACAAGGCGCGGCGTGGTGCCGACGTCGATGCCGCCCAGTTCCTTTGCCTTTTCGATGGCGTCGGTGAAGCTGCCAAGCTCGTCGACGAGGCCACGTGCCAGCGCGTCTTCGCCGCTCCAGACATGGCCGCGTGCAACGTCGTGCACCTGGTCATAGGTCATGCCGCGACCGTCGGCGACGATGCCGACGAACCGATCATAGCCACGCTTAAGGGAAGCTTTGACTTCGGCTTCCTGGTCGGGCGTGAACTTGCCCATGCCATAGGCGTCGGCGAACTCACCGCCCACTGAGACGGTGTCGAACGTGACGCCCAGTTTGTTGAAGCCGCCTTCGAGCGCGAACTTGCCGCCGAAGATGCCGATCGAACCCGTGATGGTCGAGCGGTTGGCGACAATATAGTCGGCGCCTGCAGAGACATAGTATCCGCCCGAGGCAGCCAGTGAGCCCATCGAGACGACGACCGGCTTGCCTTTGGCCTGAACACGTTCAATGGCGTTCCAGATCTGGTCCGATGCCGTCGGCGAGCCTCCGGGGCTGTCGACGCGGAACACGATGGCTTTGACCTTGTCATTATCGCCAGCGTCGAGAATCGCGCGGGCAATGGTGTCTGACGCGAAGGCCGGAGCTGATTCGAAGGGTGAGCCGCCTTCTGAGCTGCCGGTTACGACTGCGCCTTCACCCCCGACGACGGCGATGAGCGGCGCCTTCGCCGGCGGCGGTGGCGGTGCATAGGCGGTCAGGTCCATGAACTCGGCGCCTTTGCCGGCTTTTTCTTTCGCGGCTTCTTCGGCCTGTTCCGGATAGCCTTCCTTGTCCATGAGCTTCAGCGCGATGACCTGTTCTGCCGTTTTCGGGCCGCTTTCGAGCGCAGCCTTCACGTCGGCAACGGAGAGGCCACGGTCTGCAGCGATGTCGTCGAGCGACGCGGTCCAGAGCGAATCGGCCAGCTCTGTCATCGCCTGACGGTGCGGCTCGGTATAGCTGGTCTCATTATAAGAGTTCGGCGCGTTCTTGAATTCGTAGAAGGGGTAGATCTCCGGGGTCACGCCGATCTTGTCGAAGAGGCCCTTGAGGAATTCCGTTTCGAACGTGACGCCAGCGGCGAACACTTCGGTGCCGGGCTGGATCCAGATTTCGTCAGCCGGCGTGATCGAGCGAAGCGCGGATGGGCCGCCGACGCCAAACGTGCCCTGCGTGTGGGCGATCACGAATTTTCCTGAGTCGCGGAAGCTGAGGATTGCTTCGCGAAGTTCTTCTGCGCGGGAGCTTCCGATTCCGACCGAGGCGCCCCGAATGTAGAGGCCTTTGACTGAGTCGTCGGACTCAGCTGCCTGAAGTTTGGTCAAAAGGTCCACAAAACCGGGCGTCCCTGAAAAAGCTGCCAATCCGCTTGTCGGGGCCTGATCGGAGAATTCCGTGTTGAGGTCCAGCGAGAGGACAATGCTGTCCGGCTGGTCCGGCGCGGACGAGGCGGTGGCTGCGATAGAGCCAACGATGCCGATGAAAAATATCACCATGAGGAACAGGAAGATGATCATGGCGGCGAACGCGCCGGCCATGGACAAGAGGAAGGTTCTCATTGAATTGCGGTCTCCGGTTCTGACCATGGGGGAGTTTGAAGTCTGATATTGTCGATTATCGATAAAATGTAAAGGTGTCGCTCTGCGCATCATGGAAATTTGCAGGAAAAGACGCGTGCTGCGTGCGAACTGCTGATTTGCGGTGCGAAGGGGTGTTGCCACCGAAAGAAAGAGTGGCTATCTCGGCGCCTTCGTTGGGGTGTCGCCAAGTGGTAAGGCACCGGTTTTTGGTACCGGCATTCCCAGGTTCGAATCCTGGCACCCCAGCCACTTCCCCCTGCGCGCCCCGGCATGTGACGTCTCTGCGACAGGATTCCCCACCAAGACTATAGAATACGCTCGTTTGCACTGCACGCGATGTGTTGCGTTCGTGCAAGCGCCCGGTATTTTCTAAATCAATCGTAAAGCCTTGTTGATCGTGTCACGGAGGGTTGTTAGCGTCTGGTCTCTCAGCTAAGGGCTGAGCCTCGGACTTGCCAAAAGGCGAGCCAACCAGGGATCAACAAGTAGAGGGCGGCTAGCGCCCCGTCAAAACTCAGGGGAGGTGTTGGGCGGTCTCCGTCTCTCTGCTTCCAAGGGAACTCGCCTCTTTTGTGTGTGAGGCATTGTACAGGACCGGGACGCTCTCATTAGCGGGGCGCCCGGATGTCGGATTTCCCGCGCAACACCAGCGCGACCGTTTGGAGAGTGAGAGGCAAACCTCATGAAGAAACTTCTGTCACCAGCTCGCGGCGTGATTGCCGCGGCGCTTATCGCAGGGCTGGCCATCCCGGCCCAGGCCCAATTGCGCCAGGCGCTCGATGTCGGCGAACAGGCCACCCGTAAAGCTGAGCAGGTCCAGAACCAGATCAACCAGCTGGATGACGAGCGTACCGACATGGTCCGCGAGTATCGTACCCTTCTGCAGCGCCGCGACGCCGCAGACCTGTACGCAAAACAGCAGGAACTGGTTGTTGCCTCGCAGCGTGAAGAGATCACCTCTCTCACCGAGCAACTCGGATCGATCGACGACATCACCGCACAGACCATCCCGATGCTTCTTGGCATGGTCGAAGACCTCAAAGCTTTCGTCGCCGCCGACCTGCCGTTCAAGCAGACCGAGCGTTCGGCACGTCTTGAAGGCCTGGACGGCATCATGGCCCAGCCCGACGTTACCCCGGCCGAACAGTACCGCCTGATCATGGACGCCTACCAGGCTGAAATGGAATATGGTCGTACGATCAGCACCTGGCAGGAAGAAGTCGACATCGACGGCAACCCGACGACCGTCGACATGTTCCTCTATGGTCGTGTCTCGCTCGTCTATCTGACGCCAACCGGCAAAGCCGCCAGCTACAACCGCGCCACCGGTGCGTGGGAAGCGCTTCCGGGCAAGTATGCGGCTGACATTCAGAAAGCCATCCGCGTCGCTCAGGCCAAGGCACAACAGACTGTTCTGTTCGCCCCGGTCCAGAAGTTCCAGGTCCAGTAGGCCCGGCTCAGAGAACAAGAGGAAAACCGATATGTTGAATTTCAAATCCTCGCTGAAGGCTCTGGGTGCAGCTTCGCTGCTCGGCCTCAGCGCTTTCACGATGGCCGCACCGGCATCCGCACAATCCCTCGCGGACGTGCTGAAAAAGGTGCAGGCGGACTCCAACGAGATGACCGCTGAGAACCAGCAGCGTCTCAAAGAGTTCCAGACCGACAAGAATGCACAAGCTTCGAAAATGGCGGCAGCTCAGGCTGCACTGAACACGGCTGAAGGCCGTGGTCGCACGCTCGGTGCTGAGTTCGATGCCAACGAAGCCACGCTGGCTGATCTGGAAGCCCAGGTCACCGCGCAGGCTGGCGACTTCCAGGAACTGCTCGGTCAGTTCCGCTCGGCCGCTGGTGAAACGATGCCGGAAATCGCGAACTCGTTCGCGAACTTCGACTATCAGGGCCGCGTTGAAGGCATTGCCGAAATCGCTGAAGCCCGCACCCTTCCGAACCGCGCCCAGCTGGAACGCCTTCCGAAGGCCATCCTGCAGGAAATGATCGCCCAGTCGGAAGTGAAGACCTTCACCGCCACCGTTGATGGTGTTGGTCCGAACGCTTCGAACGCTGATGTCGAACTGATGCGCGTCGGTGTGTTCACTGCTGCCACCACCGACGGCGCAAAGTTTGTTGAAGTGAGGAAGAAGGACAACGGCGACACCTTCCTCCAGGCCTTCGCAACTCAGCCGACTGGCCCTTATGCTGGTGCGATGAAGGCTCTCATCAATGCTGGTCCCGACCAGACGGTTCGCGCTCCGGTCGACCCTTCCAAGGGTAACCTGTTCGGCATTCTCGGTGACCTGCCGGTCCTCAGCGACCGTATCAAGCAAGGTGGCCTGGTTGGTGCTGTGATCATGGTTCTTCTGGCCATCGGTCTTCTGATCAGCTTCTACAAGATCTTCACCCTGTTCACGATGGGTGGCGCCATGCGCAAGACGGCGAAAACCCGTCAGGCTGGCGACGGCAACCCGCTGGCACGCCTGTTCGAGACCTACGAACAGAACCGCGGTTCGGACATCGAAACGCTGGAACTCAAGCTCGACGAGCAAATCCTGCGTGAATCGCCGCGCATCGAACGTCTCAACGACATCGTGAAGGTTCTGTCTGCGGTCTCCCCGCTGCTCGGCCTGCTCGGTACCGTTGTCGGTATGATCATCACCTTCACCGCCATCACCATCTACGGTGCCGGCGATCCGAAGCTGATGGCTGGCGGTATCTCGGTCGCTCTTATGACCACCGTGTTCGGTCTCGTTTCTGCCATTCCGCTCCTGCTGCTCCACGCCATCATTTCTTCGATGACCCGTGGCAATCAGCAGATCCTCGACGAGCAGGCCGCTGGTCTGATCGCTGAGAAAGCGGAGTCCCTGCGTGGAGCGGCATAAGCCGCTCCCCGTAGCCTCACTGAAGAGGAGCCCGATATGGGTTTGATAGACTTACAAGCTTTCCTCGACCGAGGCGGCCCGGTGTTGCTGCTGATCATGTTTGCAACATTTGTGATGTGGGCACTTATCCTGGAACGGGTTTTCTATTTCAGGTTTGCTCACAAGCAAGTGGCCGCCGAGGCGATTGCGGAGTGGCGTTCGCGCTCCGACAGGAAGTCGACTTTCGCTCACTGGGTCCGCGACAAGCTGGTCTCAGAAGTCCGCATGAAGGCCGAGCAGAATGTGAGCCTCACCAAGGCAATGGTGTCTCTTGCACCGCTGCTGGGTCTGCTCGGAACCGTGACCGGGATGGTTGCTGTGTTTGACATCATGGCGATCACCAATGGTGCAGACGCAAAGGCCATGTCGGCCGGTGTGTCCCGCGCCACGATCCCGACCATGGCAGGCATGGTGGCCTCGCTGTCCGGTATTCTGTTCACCTCCGGCATGGACCGTCGCGTTGCGCGCTCGGTTCAGCAGGTCGAAGACGCGATGGAGATTAGCTGATGCGAGGCCGTTCACATAACGCGCCTGAAGAGGCAAACGTCGATCTCACGCCGATGCTGGATGTGGTTTTCATCCTGCTCATCTTCTTTATCGTGACCTCGACCTTCACTCAGGAAGAAGCGCTGGGCCTTGAGCCCCCGCCGCCGCCTGCACCGCCGCAGGCAGAGCAGCTGCAATCTGTGCCGGCCATCCTGATCTACGTGGATGAGTCCAACATGATTACGGTCAACGGGCGTAACACTGATATCGGCTCAGTCCGGGCCAATATCGAACGGGTGCGTGCCGAGACGCCGGAAAGCCAGGTCATAATTCAGGCGCATCCGCGTGCGAAAAGTGGTGTGGTCGTCCTTATCCGGGACGCTGCTTACAACGCCGGCTACAAATCAGGTGTGAACCTGGTTCTGTCGCAGGATCAATAGAGGAGCACCCTATGTCACGCAGAAAACGCCAGTCTTTTGCCGGAGGGAGTGCCGAGGATGATGTGAACCTCACGCCGATGCTCGACGTGGTTTTCATCCTCCTGATCTTCTTCATTGTGACCGCACAGTTCATCAAGGTGCCCGGTATTCCTATCGTGCGTCCGGAAGTGGACAACAAGGCCAGCGTCAAGCCGCTCGCCATCCTGATCGCGATCAACAAAGAGAGCGAGATTTACATCGACAAGAAGCTGGTCTCGCCGGAAGAGGTTGGTTTCACCATCAAGCAGATGCGTGAAGACAACCCGCGCGGCGAGGTCGTGGTTCAGGCCGATGTGGATTCATCTGCCGAAACGCTTGTGGATGTGATGGAAACCATCAACCGTATCGATGGTGCAACCGCCATCAATATCTCGGCCAAGATTGAGTAGGAGCACACCATGTTCAGCAATCCCCTGACGAGACTTTTGGTTGGTGTCGCGATCGCTATTCCGATCGTTTATCTCCTCTTCATCCTGATGAATCAGCTCATCTCGGTGAAGGAAGTGAACCTGGAAAGTGGCCCACAGCGCGTTTTGACGGCCATCACGCCTCAGAAGCAGGACTCGGAAGTTCGTACACGTCAGCGTTCGAAACCGAAGCGGATCGACTCGGCTCAGAAGCCACCGCCGCCGCCCAAGGTTTCGGCAACCAAGTCGAACATCAACCTGCCGACGCCGAAAATCGAAGGCGCTGCCCCGACTGATCTAAACCTCGGCCGCATGCAGTCGCTGGCGATCGACCCGGTTGCCATTTCAGACCGTGACGCCCAGCCGATCCGTCCGCCGATGCCGACGTATCCGCAGCGGGCACAGGAGCGCGGCACTGAAGGCAGCTGTGAAGTGCGCTTCAACGTGGATACCCGCGGTCGTCCCTACGACATCGTGGCGACCTGCACGGATTCGGTTTTCGTTCGCGAAGCCGAGCGGGCAGTGAGCAAGGTGGAATTCGCGCCGAAGATCATTCGCGGCAAGGCTGCCGAGCGTAAGAACGTGGTCTATCCGCTGGAATTCAAAATGCAGTAGGCCACAGCGTTCATTGCTGATTTTTGGAAGGGCGCCCTTGCAGGGCGCCCTTCTGCTTTTGGGGCGCCGATAATTGATCCTGGCCAGGCTGGATCCCATAGGGCCGCCCGGAGCGCCGGTTCGGGCTACGTCCTGAGGCCTGCACTTTCCTTCCCGGTTCAACTTTCCCTTGCGTAATGATGTACGTTATGTAATATAGTCACAAATATTAGGCGGAGGAAGAATACCATGATTGCAACAGAGACATTCGGAGCAGGTCGCCATGGCGCTGCGCAGTCAGGCGGATTTGCCGGGGCTTTTGCGGCCGGCGCCACACAAGGGCAGGACCGCAGGTTCCTGACATCGATGATCCCTGCTGCAGCCGTGACGTTGGGTTTGTTCATTTTGATGACCCAGCTGATCCGGGCGGACGAGATCGAGCTGATCGAAAAGGAGGCGCGACCGTTGTTCGTCATTACGCCGCAACACATCGACGCCGAACCTGAGACTGTGATCCGGGATCGGTTCCCACCGGTCGACGTCGAGCTCCCGCCGTTACCACCTGTTACCAGGACTTCTGGCAAAGTTGATGGTTTCCCGATGCCGGTTCTGACGACAGGCGACTGGCCGCTGCCGCGGGAAGTCATCAGCTTTTCGCCGCCGAACGCCCAGCCAATAGGGGAGCGCGTCGCTACACCGATCCGCCCGCCGGTCGCGGCGTATCCGCCCCGCATGGCCGCGAGCGGTCTGGAGGGGGCGTGTGAGGTGCATTTCAGCCTCAGTTCGCGTGGGTTACCCTATGATGTGGTTGCAGCCTGCACACAATCGGGCTTTGAAAAAGAGGCCGCCAAGGCGGTGAGCCGCGCCGAGTTCCTGCCAGAAATCAGGCAGGGAATGCCTGTAGAGTCGCACAATTATGTCTATCCGATGGAATTCAAGCTGCAGTGATGTGGAATCAGCGCTGATGCATGTGTATCGGCATTGACGAGACGGTCGCGTCCGAACCATATCAGGGGAGAGTCACGACCAAGCTGGAAACAGGTCATTTGGCGCAGATAAAAAGCCTCGAAAGCCGCGCTGAAGTCCTTGATCCTGCCGGGCAATTCCGGTTGATTGGGTATTACTCCGCTACGACAGCGGTCAGGAGAGGAATTATGGGTATCAGATCTGTTCTCAAGGGCGCCGTCATTGCCGGCTTCATGGTGTCGGTTGGTGCTGGTTCGGCACTTGCTCAGGCAGCATGCGAAGAAACAGAGTTTTCGTCAAAGACCGGTGCGGTCTATCTCGAAGCCGAACAGGCCGCGATGACGAACAATGATTACAATGCGGCAGCCAACAAGCTGGCTCAGCTCAAGCAGATGACGCTGAACTGCTACGAAGAAGGCGCTGTCCTCAAGCTGTCGGCCTACATCAATATCCAGAAGGGTGACCGTACGGGCGCCATCAACGATCTGATGGCTGCGCTGAACAAGGGCTACGTGGCTGAGGCCGACAAGGCTCAGACCTATTACAACATCGCCCAGATCTATCTTCAGGCCGAGGACGTCAACAAAGCCCTCGAATACATGAAGATCTGGCAGCAGGCTGGCGGCAAGCCGGACCGGACCCAGAAATGGCAGCTCGCTGTGCTCTATCAGCGCGTCGACAATTTCAAGGAAGCCATCAAGTGGGGGGAGTTGGTCAAGGCCGAAGACGGCAAGAAATATGACCAGCAGCTCTATGACCTTCTGATTTTCCTCTACAATCAGGCTGACGACAAGGCGAAGCTCGCCAGCATTCTGGAAGAAGTGGTCGCGCAAAAGCCGACCGAGCGGAAATACTGGGACGCAATTGCTGGCAACTACTTCGCCAGCAATGAAGAGCGCCGCGCGTTCGAAGTCCAGAAGGCCATGTATCTCAACGGTATGCTGACGACCGAAGACGAGATCATGCGCATCGTGAACTTCTACAACAGGTTCAACGTGCCCTATCAGGGCGCGAAGATCCTTGAGAAGGAAATGAATGCCGGCCGCATTTCGAAAAGCCTCGACCACCTTGAGCTTCTGGCCAACCTCTACCAGGTTGCCCGCGAGCACGAGAAAGCCATCCCGGTCATCCGCGCAGCGGCTGACGCTGGCGGCGGCGGTGCGATGTATGAGCGCCTTGGTCGCTCTTATGCCGACCTTCAGAAATGGAAAGAGGCCGAAGATGCGCTGCAGAAAGCTCTCAGCCTGGGCGGCGTGAAAGATCCGGGCACGGCCTGGGTCCAGATCGGCCAATCCCGTTATGAGCGTGAAGACCGCGCGGGCGCTCGCGAAGCCTTCCGGAAAGGCAACAATCGCGCAGGCGCCAGCTGGCTCGCCTTCATGGACTCCGAAGAATCAACCGCCATGGCGCTTGAATGCTTCAAGTTCCAGTCGGCGCTTCTGAACGTGACCAACGAATCCAAGGTCTGTAAGCGCCTTGAAGTCTTCGGTGCGGAAAACATGCCGGACAACTGCAAGACCGTGAACGAGCGTTTCGACGCTGCCGAGAAGGCCTTCAACGAAGCGCCGGTCTGTAAGGGTCAACGCGCCTGATCCGGCATCACAGCCAAATTGAAAAGCCCCGGCCATGTGCCGGGGTTTTTTGTTTGGGGCCTAGTTATAGGCGCTGAGAATTTCGTCGACGGCGCGTTCCATGTCTTTCAGCGTCGAGACGTGTGTGACCTGGGCGCAGAAGGGCCGGTAGCGCGGGATGACGCTGTCGCCGGTGCCCCACAGGGCGGGACCTTCCGGGTTCAGCCAGATCACGCGCTTGGCTCGCGCGGCAAACTCCCGGAACAGATCGATTCGTGGATCACCGTAATTCGACCGCGCATCGCCCAGCACGAGCATGGTCGTGCGCCGGTCGATGATCTGCTCGTGATGGATTTTCAGGTCAGACCAGGCTTGGCCATAGCTGGTCGATCCCATTCCGTATTCGCGCAGGATCTTCGCCATCGCGGTCTCGAAATCATTCTGTTCCAGCACGTCATCGACAGAGCCGAGCCGGAACGAGAAGGCGAAGGCGTGCAGGTCCGGCACGACATCCTTCATCGACCAGAGCAGGAGGAGCAGGAAGCGCACATATTGTGCGACCGAGCCTGAGACGTCGCAGATCACGACGATCTTCGGCTTGTCCTTGCGCTTCTGGCGCCAGATCACGTTGAACGGCACCCCATCGACGCCGGCATTGGCGCGCATCGTGCGGCGCACGTCGAGCTGGCCTCGATTACGGCGGCGTCGGCGCCTTGAGTGTTTTACCGCGAGCCGTTTGGCGATCTTGGCGATGAGGCGCTTCATCCGCTCCATGTCGCTGCGATCGAGGGCGGAGAGTTTCTTGTCGGCGGCAAAGTCGTCGCGGAATTGTTGTGTCTCGCCAGCGCCGAAAACGTCGAACGCTTTCTCGGCGCGCTCCCGGGCGCGCATTGTCAGTTCACGGCGCACGTCTATCAGGCGTTGCGCCTCGGCGTCACCCTCCTGTCCGCCTTGTTGCAGCGCTTCCAGCAGACGGGCCTGCAGTTTCTCCCCGCCCATCTGTTTCACCATCTGCTGGGCGAAATAGGCGACCTGGGTGGAGAAGCGGATATTGTCGACGCCGGAGGCTTCTGCCGCTTTCTCGATGGCCATGGCGAGGCCGGTCTCGTCACCGGATTCCACGAGGTCGACCGGGTCTGGCGCTTCGCCTGACTCGGAGGAGGCATCTGACGGGGTGTCTTCCCGATCTGTTTGCTGGTTCTGACGGTCGCTGTGGGAGAAGTAGAGTTCGAACAGTTCGTCGAACGTCACTTTCTCGTCCGGCGATTTGGCCAGGACGCAGCCGAGGGAATCCTTCAGCAGGTCCCGGTCGGCATAACCGATCAGTTTGAGCGTGCGTGCCGCGTCCAGGGCTTCACCGGTTGAGACCCGCACGTCGGAGGAGCGCAGGGCACGGATGAAGTTGGTCAGCGGGCGTTCCATGGCCCCGTCAGCCGAGATCCGGATAGCCGGAGGAGGTGCGCCCGCCGGGCTTCTGGACGAGAGATTCGCGCAGCATTTTTGGCACAGCCGGGCCGATCACGGCGATGTCGCTTTCATGTTTGAGCAGCACGTTCAGCGTGTCGCGCACGAAGGTTTCGTCCAGCGCCGTTGCGTGCAGCAGCAGCAGTGTTTTGGCCCAGTCCACCGTTTCCGCGATGGAGGGGCGTTTCTTGATGTCCACTTCGCGCACGGACTGAACGAAGGCGACCATCTGGTTCAGCAGGTCTGCGTCGAGCCCCTCGACCCGGGCGCGGACGATGCGGCGTTCGCGGGCATGATCAGGGAAGCCGATATGGAGGTGAAGGCAGCGGCGTTTCAGCGCGTCGCCAAGTTCCCGCACATTGTTCGAGGTCAGAATGACCAGTGGTGGCACATTCGCGCTGATCGTGCCGATTTCCGGTACGGTAACCTGATAGTCCGACAGGACTTCCAGCAGGAAGGCCTCGAATTCCTCGTCCGACTTGTCGATTTCGTCGATCAGGAGGACAGAGCCGGCCTCCTGTTTCATTGCGGTCAGAAGCGGCCGGGATTCGAGGAATTGTTCGGAGAAGAACAGGTCTTCGAAAGTCGACAATTTGCCCAGCGAATCCTGAAGCGTTTCAGCGTCGCCGATGACATCGTTCAGCTTCTCCTTCAGGATCTGCGTGTAGAGCAACTGCTTGCCATATTTCCACTCATACAGCGCCTTGCCTTCATCAAGGCCTTCATAGCATTGCAGGCGCAGCAGCGGCAGGTCGAGCCAGCGCGACAGCGAGGCGGCAAGGTCTGTCTTGCCGACGCCCGCCGGGCCTTCGATCAGGATCGGTTTGCGCAGGCCAAGAGCCAGGAAAACCGCCGTCGAGATCTGCCGCGTGGAGATATAGCCCACGCCTTCGAGGCCCGCCGTAATGGCGTCTATGGAAGTCATCGGCTCGTAGCCGGTGGAGAGGTCTTTTGCCATGCCTTCAGGGGTAGGGCGGGGGACCGGCACTGGCAAGCCTTGTCGCAAGGGCAGCGGGGCAAGGCATGGTTTCCAGTCTCTCCGTCTCCTGCCGCGCCTCCGTTTCCCTCTCCGACCGCTTCGCGGCCACCTCCCCCGCACCCCCTGCCGCCCGTTCCGTCCCTTATCCTCCACCGCTTGCGGGGGAGGTGTCACCGAAGGTGACGGAGGGGGAAACACGTGCGGCCGGAAACGGGACCACGTTCCGGCAATATCCCAAGTTTCAAGCAGGCCTCAACTCGTGTCCGCCCAGCTTTTCAGCGCATCGTTCAGGAGCTGCGGCAGGAGGCTGGCGACGAGGCCGAGTTCCGGGTCCAGGCGGTGACGCCCGGCCATCGGCACCACGTGGGGCCTGGCTTCGCCCTTCGCCTGCCAGCGCTGGATGGTGTGCGCGAGGCGCTTCGCATGCGGTTCCGGATTCTTCAGAATTCTGATCAGCGCCACGAGGCGCGCGATGACCGGCGCAGCGTCGACGGACCGTATAGGGACCACATAAACACCGTTTAAACACCGTATAGGCGGGCCGGCCTTGGGCGGGGCCAGATTGAGGCCGCGCGATTGGGGGCCGAAGCTGGCGGTGACGTCTTCGGCGCCTTCGATCTTGGGCGCGGGTTTCGGGGCGCGAGGCTTGAACGGCGCGAGCTGGATCGAGAGCGCCATCAGCATGATCAGACGGCGGATGAGCACGGCGATGGCTCTTATATCCGCCATGCAGCGGCGTTTGAGACTTTTGGTGATTGTCTTCGGTTTCAGGTGCAGGTTCGCGCGGCTGGCCGTGTCGGCCAGCGCAAAGAGGGCGGCGCGGATGCCCTGTTCAAGGAAGGCGGTGTTGTCGGCCATGATCCCGCGAGCATGACTGAGGTTTTATCCGGGAGGATAGAGTGCCGTCAGGCCGCCGATTGCAGGGCGCGGAATGTGGCGTTGGCGCGGGCGCACAGGCCCTCATCGGCGTGGATTGTGGCCGTGGAAAAGCAGAGGTTCTTCCCCGTTTTCAGAACGACGGGCCGGATCTCCAGCCATTGGCCGAGGCGGGCGGTGGACAGGAAGTCCAGCGACAGGCCCACCGTGACCAGCCCGGAAATGCCTTGCAGCGACAGGCCACAGCTAAGCCCCATCGCATTGTCGGCGAGCGCCGAGATCAGCGCCCCATGGACGAAGCCGCGCGAGTTCGCATGTGCCGGGCCGGCCCGCAGGCCGATCTGGATCGCCTCGCCGGTATTGCGGGAATAGAGCGGCTCCCACGGGTCGGTGAGGCCGCTTTTCCGGAAATGCGGCGCGAAGCCATCTGGAATCATATCGGTCACGTTCGGTCCCCTCATTGCCTCTTAACGGATGCAGGTTTAGAGTATTCATGTAGACCAGTCTATATAATTTTTGGAGTACCCCCATGGCAGCCGCAGGAAAACATCGCGACGCGATTCTGGCCGCATCGGTAAAACTGTTCCGGCAACGGGGCTATGCGGGCACCGGGCTGGCGTATGTCGTGGCCGAGAGCGGGGCGCCGAAGGGCTCGCTCTATCACTACTTTCCGGGCGGCAAGACGGAAATTGGCGCCGAGGCGGTGCAGCTGGCCGGGGAAACCGTCGCCCGCACGCTGAAGACGCTGGCGGGCGAGAGCGACGGGCCGGGTGACTTGCTGACACGCTATCTGGAGATGCTGGCCGGGTGGATGGCGCAGTCCGGCTACCGGGATGGCTGCCCGATCACGACGACCCTGCTGGAGACTGTGCCGGAGCATACGGCCATTCGTGATGCCGGGGCTGCGGCCTTTGCCGCCTGGGCAGAGGTGCTGACGGATGCGGCCACTGGTGCGGGCATTCCTGAGGCGCGGGCGGCGACCCTGGCGCAGTTTGCGATTGCGGCACTTGAGGGCGCGCTGATCCAGTGCCGGGTGAGCGGAAGCGAGGCGCCGCTGAAGCTGGCGGCAGCAGAGCTCAGCGCACTCTATGAGGCCGCGCAAACGGCATAACGCTTGAGGTGGCCTTCGGTTGACAATGAGGCGGACGCGCCCGGAAGATGCGCGGCGGGATCGGAGGACGATATGGGGCGTGAGATGAGCCCGCGCACGGTGCTCGTCATCGGCGCGTCGACCGGGTTTGGTGCGGCGATCGCGAAACTGTTCGTGAGCAGAGGGGCGCGCGTCATCGGGACGAGCCGGGGCGCGGCGCCGGACGGGCCGATCCCTGAGACGGGCCTGACCCTGGCGCAGCTGGATGTCTGCGAGGATGCGTCTGTTGCGGCGCTGGCGGCGCGTCTGGCGGAGGCCGGAGCACTGCCGGATCTGATCGTCCTGAATGCGGGGTATGGGATTTCCGGCGCGGTGGAAGACACACCGCTCGAGCAGGTGCAGGCGCAGTTCAACACGAACATGTTCGGGGCGCACCGCGTGGTGCGGGCCTTCCTGCCGGGCATGCGGGAACGGCGCAGCGGCAGGCTGATCCTGATCGGGTCGGTCGCCGCGCAAGTCCCGATCCCGTTTCAGTCTTTCTACAGCGCCTCGAAGGCGGCCGCGGAGGCTTACATGGCAGCGCTTCGCATGGAGGTGGCGGCGTTCGGCATCCATGTGTCGGTGATCGCGCCGGGGGACCATGATACGGCGTTCGGGGCGGCGCGCGCGGCCAATGATAGCGGGCCGGAGAGTGCCTATCAGCCCCAGGTGCAGCGGGCGGTCGCGATCATGGAGGCGAGCGAGGCGAAGGGCGCACCGGCTGAGGATGTGGCACGGCTGGTGATCCGGATTGCCGGGCTGCGGCGGCCAAAGGGCCTCTATGTGCAAGCGAACGTGATCGAGCGGCTGGCGCTGGTGCTGAAGTCGGGGCTGCCTGCGGGCCTGTTCGAGCGGATCGTGATGGGCACGTATGAGGTTCCGCGCTCTGGCGGTTAGTGTGCCCTGAGGGGTTCGACAGGCTGGGGGCAAGGGGGTAGGAATCTGCCATGCCTGTCGCGCGGATTCTCTTTCCACTGCCCCTGCCGGAGCCGTTTGATTATGCGGTGCCCGATGATCTGCACGTGGAAGAGGGCAGCTATGTCGCCGCGCCGCTCGGAAAGTATGAGCGCCTTGGAATCGTTGTGGAAGTTCTGGGCGATGAGGCGGGCGAGGGTCGCACGCTGAAAATGGTCAGCGAGGTCTACCCGGCCCCGCCCATGACGAAGCCGATGCGGGACTTCCTGAACTTTGCGGCACGCTACACGGTCAGCCATCCGGGGCACCTTCTGTCCATGGCGCTGCGGGCGCGGGCGGGGCTGTTGCCCTCGCCGACCGAGACTGTGTTCGAGGTGACGGGGGAGCCGCCGCCGCGGATGACCGATGCGCGGGCGAAAGTGCTGGATGTGGCGGACGCAGCCGAGGCGCCGATGACGGCGTCGCAGCTGGCCGAGGCGGCAGGGGTTTCCTCTGGTGTGGTGCGGGGGCTGGCCGAGGCGGGCGCGCTGCGCGGCATCGATGTGCCGACCGATCCACCGTTTCCGCCAGTGGACCCATACCTGCCGGGCGCGACGCTGACCGGCGAACAGGAAGAGGCGGCGGCGGAGCTGCGCGCGGCGGTGCGGGCAAACAATTTCCACACATTCCTGATCGACGGGGTGACGGGCTCTGGCAAGACGGAAGTCTATTTCGAGGCCATTGCCGAGGTGCTGAAGGGCGATCCGGAGGCGCAGGTTCTGGTCCTGCTGCCGGAGATCGCGCTGACGCAGGCGATCCTGTCGCGCTTTACGGCCCGGTTTGGCGCACCGCCTGCGCCCTGGCATTCGGGCCTGTCGGACAAGGAGCGCCGCCGCACCTGGCGCGAGGTGGCGCATGGGCGCGCGCGCATCGTGATCGGCGCGCGCTCGGCCCTGTTTCTGCCGTTCCGGAAGCTGAAACTGATCATCGTGGACGAGGAACACGATGGCAGCTTCAAGCAGGAAGACGGCGTGACCTATCATGCGCGCGACATGTCCGTGATGCGCGGCAAGCTGGAGGAGGCAGTCGTGGTGCTGGCCTCGGCGACGCCGGCGCTGGAGACGATCGTGAATGCTGAGACCGGGCGCTATACGCGCCTGAAACTGGCGGCGCGGCCGGGCGTGTCACGGCTGCCGGATGTGGATCTGGTGGACCTGCGCGCGGACCCGCCGCCGAAGGGCATGTGGCTGTCCTCGCGGCTGGTGCACGAGATGCGCGCGACGTTTGAGGCGGGCGAGCAGACGCTGTTGTTCCTGAACCGGCGAGGCTATGCGCCCCTGGTGATCTGCAAGGCGTGCGGTGAGCGGCTGAAAACACCGGGCACGGAAAATTGGCTGACGGAGCATCGCTATTCCAACCGGCTGGTCTGCCATGTGACAGGCTATTCCATCCTCAAGCCGCAGATGTGCCCGAAATGTGGGGCGGTGGACTCGCTGATGGGCGTCGGGCCGGGCGTGGAACGGGTGGCCGAGGAAGTGCGCGTGCTGATGCCGAAGGCGCGGATCGAGATATTTTCGTCTGACACTGCGCAGGGCGGGGATGCGACGCGCGGCATTGTCGAGCGGATGGAGCAGGGCGAGATTGACGTGCTGATCGGCACGCAGATCGTGGCCAAGGGGCATAACTTCCCGAACCTGACGCTGGTGGGGGTGGTGGATGCCGATAGCGGCATGAAGGGCGGCGATCTGCGCGCGGGCGAGCGGACGTATCAGCTGCTGAGCCAGGTGGCGGGCCGGGCAGGCCGGGCAGAACGGCCGGGACGGGCGCTGGTGCAGACCTATGCACCGGACAATCCGGCCATGCTGGCGCTGGCCGATGGCGACCGCGATGGCTTCCTTCAGATCGAGCGGGATGTGCGGGCGGAGCTTGGCCTGCCACCGTTCGGACGGCTGGCGGCGGTGATCCTGTCGGCGCCGACGGCGGAGATGGTCGATGAGGCGGCCCGGGATGTGGGCGGCCTTGCGCCAAACGGGCAGGGCGTGGAGCTGTTCGGCCCTGCACCGGCGCCAATCACCGTGCTGCGCGGACGTCACCGGCGGCGGTTTCTGGTGAAGGCGCCCCGCAATGTGGACCTGCCGGCTTACATGTCGGTCTGGCTGTCGAAGATTAAGCTGCCTGCAGCGGTGAGGCTGTCTGTGGACATTGACCCGTATTCGTTTTTGTAGACTTTCCAAGAACCGGGAGGGGCTTTCATGATCAGAATCGCACTTATCGCTTTTTGCGCGTTGCTCATCAGTGCTTGTGCGACAACTTCAAACGAGGCTTTGCCGCTCGAGCCGCTGAAGCCAGCGCCGGATGGGCGCGTAAATCTGGTTCTTCACAGGGATGCGTTTTACCTGGCGCTGATTACGGCCACCATTCGCCTCAATGGGGTCGAGATCGGTAAACTCAAGAATAATCACTCGCTCAGATATTCCGCCGCGCCCGGAGAGTATGAGCTGATGGTGGATTGGCCGCTTCTTTCCGGTGAGAATGATATGACGCGGAAGGTCGTCGTTCCGGATGAAGGGGTTCTCGAACTCAACTTGACTGCGAGGTTCAGGAATTGAGCCCGCCTGAACAGGGGGCTGAGGCTTTGTCTCGGAGTTGGCCCCATTCTGTCTTTTGATTCGCTCTCTGGCCGGTTGACAATGACGCTTCTGGGCGGGCCAGAATGCTGCCGGGAAGCATGTGGAGGGCGAAGATGATCCGGAAATTCATGACACTGTGCGTTGCCGGGGCGGCTCTGTGCGGGCTTGCTGTGGCGGAACCTTCGCGCGCCGAGCAGATCGCGCGGGCCTATATGGACGCCTATTCCGCAGGGGACTGGGACACAATGGCGGCCTATATGGATGAGGACGTTGTTTTCGTGGACCAGACGAATCCCGATCCGGACTTCCAGCCTGAGTATCATGGCCCGGATGAAGCGCTGTCGATGCTGAGGGCTTTTGGCGATCAGTACGGCCTGATTGAGCTGGGATTCGATTTTCCTGTGATATTCGAAAGCAATAACCGGGTTGTCTTCTCAGGCTTTGTGAATTCCTACACGGCGCCGCCGGGGGCAGATTTTGCCTATAAATGGCATGCCCGGCAGGTGTCGGTGGTCACAATCGAGGGCGAAAAGGTCGTGCGCCACGAGGATTTTGCCGACTATGGTTCGCAGATGGTCACCCAGCTTCCGCGCCCCGCCGAATAGGCGGATCCGGCCCGGCCCTGTAGCGGCCTGTCATATTTGTCATTTCGCCGCAGACATTGGCGCGACGGCCATGTTGTCAGGTCAGATGACTGATGCTAAGCGGCGCACAGTTTCACGGGTGCGGGCATTTCAGCGCGCGGCCCTGATTGCTGTTTTCGGGCCACTCCGCCCACTTGCACATGGACGAACGAACCCTTGGCTGGATCTAAAACGACACATGCGAGCGAAGCTGCCCGGCGCTATGCGGGCGCGCTGTTCGACCTCGCGCAGGACAGTGGCGAACTCGCCAATGTAAACAAGGACTTCAAAGCCTTCGCCGAGATGGTGAAGGGCTCGAAAGACCTGCGCCTGTTGATGGATTCGCCGGCTTTCTCCCGCGAAGACAAGATGAAGGCGCTTGGCGCGCTGGCCGCAAAATCCGGTCTTGGCGCCCTGTTCGGCAAGTTCCTGGGCACGATGGCCCAGAATGGCCGCGCGCAGGATGTTCTCAGCGCCGAAATCGCGTTTGACGAACTTTACGCAAAACAACGTGGTGTGAAGCGCGCTCTGGTGCGCACCGCCAAGGAAATGACCGGCGCCGAGCGCCAGCGAATCGAATCGATCCTCGCCAAAGCCGTTGGCGGCGAGGTTGAACTCACCAGCGAGGTTGATTCCTCGCTCATCGGCGGCATCCAGCTGCGCATCGGGTCTCAACTCGTTGACGCAAGCCTTGCCGCCAAACTGGAACGCATGAACACCGCCATGAAGGGAGCATAAGAGCTCGATGGATATTTCAGCAGCAGAAATTTCGGGCATCCTGAAGTCGCAGATCGAGAATTTTGGCGTTGAAGCCGAAGTCTCCGATGTCGGTCAGGTTCTGTCTGTCGGCGACGGTATCGCCCGCATCTACGGCCTCGACAGCGTCCAGGCTGGCGAAATGGTCGAGTTCTCGGGCGGCGTCAAAGGTATGGTCCTGAACCTCGAAACCGACAATGTCGGCGTCGTGATCTTCGGCGATGACCGCGAAATCAAGGAAGGCGACACCGTCAAGCGCCTCGACGAGATCGTGTCGGCACCCGTCGGCAAGGGCCTGCTCGGCCGCGTCGTGAACGCACTGGGTGAGCCGATCGACGGCAAAGGCCCGCTGAAAGACGTTGCTTCGCGCGAACGCGTCGACGTCAAAGCTCCAGGCATCATCCCGCGTAAAGGCGTGCATGAGCCGATGATGACCGGCATCAAGGCCATCGACGGCATGATCCCGGTTGGCCGCGGCCAGCGCGAACTGGTCATCGGCGACCGTCAGACCGGCAAGACCGCTGTCTGCATCGACGCCATCCTGAACCAGAAGGCGACCAACGAAGCCGCCAAGTCTGACAAGGAAAAACTGTTCTGCGTGTATGTGGCCATCGGCCAGAAGCGCTCGACGGTTGCCCAGGTCGTCAAGACGCTCGAAGAGCGCGGCGCCCTCGACTACACGATCGTTGTTGCTGCGACGGCGTCCGAGCCGGCTCCGCTCCAGTATCTCGCACCGTTCACCGGCTGCACGATGGGCGAGTGGTTCCGTGACAACGGCATGCACGCGCTGATCATCTATGATGACCTTTCCAAGCAGGCTGTTGCGTATCGTCAGATGTCGCTGCTGCTGCGTCGTCCGCCGGGCCGCGAAGCCTATCCGGGTGACGTGTTCTACCTGCACTCGCGTCTCCTCGAGCGCGCAGCGAAAATGGGTGATGCGGCTGGCGCCGGTTCGCTGACGGCTCTGCCGATCATCGAAACCCAGGCCAACGACGTGTCGGCCTACATCCCGACCAACGTGATCTCGATCACCGACGGCCAGATCTTCCTCGAAACCGACCTGTTCTACCAGGGTATCCGCCCGGCTGTGAACGTGGGCCTCTCGGTGTCGCGTGTGGGCTCTGCCGCTCAGACCAAAGCAATGAAGAAAGTTGCCGGCTCGATGAAGGGTGAACTCGCCCAGTATCGTGAGATGGCCGCCTTTGCGAAGTTCGGTTCCGACCTCGACGCCGCCACCCAGCGCCTGCTGAACCGTGGTGCCCGCCTGACGGAACTCCTGAAACAGCCGCAATACTCGCCGCTGCTGATGGAAGAGCAGGTCATCGTGATCTACGCCGGTACGCGTGGCTATCTCGACAAGGTCGGTCTGAAAGACGTGACCCGTTACGAACAGGAGCTGCTGGCTCATGTTCGCGGCGCCAACAAGCCGCTGCTCGACAAGATCCGTCAGGAAAAAGCCCTCACGGACGATATCGAAGCCGAGATCAAAAAGGTTCTCGACGACTTCACTTCGAAGTTTGCCTGAGCCCGATAGACTGAGCACGAACTGGAAGGCCTGACATGCCCAGCCTGAAGGACCTTAAGAACCGGATCGCCAGCGTGAAATCCACGCGGAAGATCACGAAGGCCATGCAAATGGTGGCCGCGGCGAAGCTGAAGCGTGCGCAAGACGCCGCGACGGCCGCTCGTCCGTATGCCCAGCGTATGGCTGCGGTTCTCGCCAACCTGTCCGCTTCGGCGGGCGCAGGTGGCCCGAAACTGCTGGCCGGAACCGGATCAGACCAGACCCACCTCGTCGTCGTCATGACGGCTGAGCGCGGTCTGGCCGGCGGGTTCAACGCCTACACGGTGAAGCTTGCACGCCAGACGATCCGCGCGCTGCAGGATGACGGCAAGACCGTGAAGATCCTGTCCGTCGGTAAAAAGGGACGCGAATCGCTGAAGCGCGAATTCTCAGACCTGTTCGTCGGCCATGTGGATCTGTCCGCCGTCAAAGGCGACAGCTTCACGTCCAACGCGATTGCCCTCGGCCATGACCTGACCAAGCGGTTTGATGACGGCGAGTTCGACGTGGCAACGCTGATCTACTCGCAGTTCAAGAACGTGCTGACCCAGGTTCCGACGGCCCAGCAACTGATCCCGGCGGCGGCACCTGCCGATGCTGAAACGGTTGACCTGGCCGGCGCGATCTATCGTTACGAGCCGTCGGAAACGGCGATCCTCGAAACGCTGCTGCCGCGCTACATCACCACGCAGGTGCTGTCGGCCATGCTGGAAAGTTCTGCCGGTGAGCAGGCCAGCCGCATGACCGCCATGGACAATGCCACGCGCAATGCCGGCGAGATGATCGACAGTCTGTCGCTGCAGTATAACCGTGCACGCCAGGCTCAGATCACCAAAGAGCTGATTGAAATCATTTCGGGCGCTGAAGCGCTGTAGACCCAGAACCAGATACCCGCTCCAAAGGAGACGACCCGCATGAGCACTCCCGCAAACGCCAAAGGCCGCATTTCCCAGGTCATCGGCGCCGTTGTCGACGTTGAATTCGATGGCGAGCTGCCGGCGATCCTCAACGCCCTCGAGACCGAGAACAACGGTTCCCGCCTCGTGCTTGAGGTCGCTCAGCACCTGGGCGAGAACACTGTCCGTACGATCGCCATGGACTCCACCGAAGGCCTCGTTCGTGGCCGCCCGGTGGCTGACACCGGCCGCCCGATCAACGTGCCGGTTGGCCCGAAGACCCTCGGCCGCATCATGAACGTCATCGGTGAGCCGATCGACGAACGTGGCCCGATCGGTTCCGACATGGAACGCCCGATCCACGCGCCCGCCCCTCCGTTCACCGATCAGTCGACCGAATCCGAAGTGCTCGTCACCGGGATCAAGGTCATCGACCTGCTCTGCCCCTACGTGAAGGGCGGCAAGATCGGCCTGTTCGGCGGTGCCGGCGTTGGCAAGACGGTTCTGATCATGGAACTGATCAACAACATCGCGAAACTGTTCGGTGGCTACTCGGTGTTCGCCGGTGTCGGCGAGCGGACCCGCGAAGGCAACGACCTTTACCACGAGATGATCGAATCCAAGGTAATCAACCTGGAAGGCGAAAGCCGGATCGCACTGGTCTACGGTCAGATGAACGAGCCTCCGGGCGCACGTGCCCGTATCGCTCTGACGGGCCTCTGCCAGGCTGAATACTTCCGCGATGAAGAAGGCAAAGACGTTCTGTTCTTCGTCGACAACATCTTCCGCTTCACCCAGGCCGGCGCTGAGGTGTCCGCACTTCTCGGCCGTATCCCGTCCGCTGTGGGCTACCAGCCGACACTGGCAACCGACATGGGTATGCTGCAGGAACGTATCACCTCGACGAACAAGGGCTCGATCACCTCGGTTCAGGCCGTGTACGTGCCGGCCGATGACCTTACCGACCCTGCGCCGGCTACGTCGTTTGCCCACCTTGATGCGACCACGGTTCTGAACCGCGCGATCTCTGAAAAGGGCATCTACCCCGCTGTGGACCCGCTCGATTCCACCAGCCGTATCCTTGACCCGATGGTCGTCGGCGAAGACCACTACAACGTGGCCCGCGGCGTGCAGGAAATCCTGCAGCGCTACAAGGAACTGCAGGATATCATCGCCATCCTCGGCATGGACGAACTGTCGGAAGACGACAAACTGGCCGTGGCGCGCGCCCGTAAGGTTGAGCGCTTCCTGTCGCAGCCGTTCGACGTGGCTGAAATCTTCACCGGTTCGCCGGGCGTGCAGGTGAAACTCGAAGACACGATCAAGGGCTTCAAAGACCTGATCGCCGGCGAGTTCGATCACCTGCCGGAGCAAGCCTTCTACATGGTCGGCAACATCGACGAGGCCAAAGCCAAGGCCGCCAAGATGATGGCAGACGCGTAAGCGGACAGGATAGATGGCCGATAAACTCCACTTCTCGCTCGTGTCGCCCGCCAGAGAGCTTTTCTCTGGTGAGGTCGATCACGTGATTGCGCCGGGTACGGACGGTGAGTTCGGCGTCCTGGCCCATCACGCCCCCTTCATGACGACGCTGAAGAACGGCGTTGTTCGCGTCCTTGAAGGCGACACGGTGAAAATGCGCATCTTCGTGCGCGGCGGCTTTGCGGACGTCACGTCTGCAGGCCTCACCATCCTCGCCGAAGAAGCCCGCATGCTGGATGGCGTCTCTGCCGGCGACGTGCAGGAAGAGATGGATGCGACGCTCCTGAAAATGCAGGCGCTGGACAAGGATGACTCTGTCCGCGCCACGCTGCAGGAACATTTCGATTATCTCGAAAGCCTGAAGGCCGTGCTGGTTCACTAAGGCCGCTGCGCAAAACACCATAGAAAAACGCCGCTCCAACAGGGCGGCGTTTTTGTTTGGGTGATGGAGGCGGCTATCAGTCGCCGGTGAATTCCGGGTCTCGACCTTCGAAGAAGGCGGTGATGCCTTCGCGGAAATCGTCGGACCGCTGAAGGAGGGCGAAGGCTTCAAGGTCGCGGTGCCCGGTTGCCTTGGCGAGGGCGAGCGCGGCGACGTTGACGTCGTGTTTTACCATTTTCAGGGCGGTTGGCGGCAGGCGCGAGGCGGCCTCGGCAATTTCGCGCGCCTTGTGCACGGCGGTGCCCAGCGGCACGACATGGTCTGCCAGGCCCCAGGTGAGGGCGGTGGCTGCGTCGATCTTCTCGCAGAGGCCCGCGATACGCTTGGTGCGGGCCGGGCCGACGAGAGCGACGAAGCGCGGGATGGAGCCCCAGCTCATGTTCATGCCGCGCTCAACTTCCGGCACATAGAAGGTGGAGTTCTCGGCAAAGACGCGCAGGTCGCAGGAGGTTGCCAGCGCCGCGCCGCCGCCGACGCACCAGCCTTCGACGGCGCAGATGGTGAGGGCGTCGACATTCTCCCACGCCTCGCACATGCGCGGCCCCCGGCGCAGCAGAATGCGCCGCTCCTTCAGAGAGGATTTTGCTGCGGCTGTGCCTGCCGGGTCTTTCAGGTCTGCGCCCATGGAGAACTGGTCGTCGCGGCCGGTGAGGATGACGGCGGAAACTTCCGGTGCGTCATGGAATTGCTCGGCGGCCTCGGTCAGTTCCTGCATCAGCTGCTGGCTGAGCGCGTTGGCGCGCGAGCCCGTGTCGAAGCGCACGATGGCGATGCGGCCTTCGATCTCTGTCTGAACGAGCTGGCTCATGCGGCGGCAGGCGGATGGTCGGCCGCGTGGCGGATGAAGCGGGCGAGCTTTTCTGCCGTCTCGGCACCCTGCGCCGCGAACTGGCGATTGGCGATATAGGTCGGCACACCGGTGATGCCGACTTCGCGGAAGTATTGTTCTTCAGTGCGGACGGTGTCTACGTCTGCATCCGTAGACAGAAGGTCTGCAACGATGGTCGGGTCGAGGTCGATCTGGCGGGCGATGTCGACCAGAACTCCGTGGTCGCCAATGTTGCGCCCGTCATGGAAGAAGGCCTGGAACAGGGCCTCCTTGGCGGCGGCGCCTTTGTCCTGGCCTTGCGCCCAGTGAACCAGACGGTGCGCGTCCAGGCTATTGGGGCGCCAGCTGATATTGTCAAAGCGATAGGGGATGTCTTCCGTCTCGCCATAGTCGATCAGGGCCTGACGCATCATGCCGGAACGTTCCTTGGCTTCCGGAGAGCTGAACGCCTTGCGCATATAGTCCTTGTAGTCGACGCCGCCTGCCGGAATGGTCGGGTCGAGTTCGTAGGGGCGGAAGAGGAGCTGGACGTCAATGTCCGGCACCAACGCGATGGCGGACTCGATCCGCCGCTTGCCCAGCCAGCACCACGGGCAGACCAGATCGGAAACCATTTCAATGACAACAGACATGGGGGCAAGCGTATGCCCGACCGCGGTCGCACGCAACCAGCGGACCTTCACGTTTGATGTCATCGAGTTGACAGGTCGAATATAAACAGCTAATTGTACAATCAATTGTATAAATGGCTTGGTGCAGATGAGTGATGTAAATTTCATAGATGGACACAGGCTGGGCGCCGCGTTTGTCGCGAACCAGGTGCGGCGGCTTGTCGATCTGATCGGAGAGCAGGGAAATGACATGCTGGAAGCGGCAGGGATCACGTTTCCATCGCGGACTGTCTCGACAGTGCTGTTCGTCGGCGAGCACCAGCCCGCCTCGACAGCGGACATCGCCCGCGCGCTCGAGCAACCGCATCAGGTTGCCACGCAGCGCGTGGACCTCCTGATCCAGCTTGGCATCTTCGAGCGCGTCGATGATCCCGATGACGGTCGCCGCAAACTGCTGTGCCTGACGTCTGAAGGAAGCGATCAGCTAAAGGTCCTGACTGAACGGCTCGAAAAAGCCGGCCACGCCTTTGATGCGCTGTTCGCCGAAATCGGATGCGATTTGGCGGACGTTACCCGGCGCGCCACCGATGCCCTTCATAAAGCCCCCCTCCTCGCACGCATGAAAGCTCTTTGACATGATCAGACTTGCCGTCCCTCTGGTTTCCGCTCTGTTGTTTGCCAATATCTCTGCCTGCGAGACTTCGAGCCGCGCTGCTGACGCCGCGCCATCGGCATTGTTCGAACAGGCCTGGAACAGCGGCATCGATCCGCATGAGGCGGCCTTTCAGGTGCAGGCCATCGATGCGAACACATATGTGCTTCGCCAGTCCTTACGGACCAGTTTCGAAGCGCCTTTCCTGTATCTGCTATTCGGAACCGACAAAGCGCTCCTGATTGATACAGGCGTTGAGGGAGTTGACCTACGCGCTGTGATAGACCGGCTGATCGATCAACACGCCGCGGCTGAGGGACATTCCTTTTCGCTCGTCGTCATGCATACGCATGGACATGGCGATCATGTCGGCGGGGATGCGGGCTTTGAGGGCCGGCCCGATACGGTGATTGTCGGGCATTCGGTTGAGGACGTGTCCGCTTTCTTCGGTATCACGGACTGGCCGGATGGAACCGGCACGCTCGATCTTGGCGGACGGACCATCGAAATCCTGCCGACGCCGGGACACCATCCTTCTCATGTCATGATCTTTGATGCTGCCTCGCATATCCTCTTCTCTGGGGACGCGATTTATCCCGGACGATTGTTCTTCGAGTGCGGCGAGGCTGGCGAATATGCGACCTCTATCGACCGGGTCGCAACATTCGCTGAGACTCATCAGATCGACTGGCTGCTGGGCGGTCATGTGGAGATGAAGGCCAAGCCCGGCCAGGCCTTCGGGCAGCAGGGCAAATTGCGTCGCGGCGAACATGTGCTGGAACTGTCGGCGAGCGCCATTACGGATGTGCAGGCCGCCTTTGCTGGCATCGGCGACTATCCCCGCGTTACACCGTTTGCAGAGTTCATGCTTCTTCCGCACCCTGCCGATCCGCAGGGCAAATCGCCACCCGATTGGTGCAAGCCGTCATAAGGCCTACTTGTCGGGCTTAGGTTCTGTTTCCGTCGCGTTGGGGAAAACATAGCCGTCGCGTTCGAGGGTGCGTCGGATGTCGCTGGCGAGCCAGGTTTCCGGCAGGCCGCCACGGTGCGTGCCCGTTTTCAGCTCCAGCCCGAACGGCAGGGAGACTTTTTCAGGCTTTCCATGGGGCACGATGTCGGGCTCGGAAAAGATCGTGCTGGGCTTTGGCGCCGGGATCATCGCGGCGAGAGTGAAGCCGACGGCGACCAGTGCGCCGGTCCAGACGTTCGACTTGAACACGGCCAGCGCAGCGCCCTCGCCCTTGCTCTTGAGGCGGGAGACCTGCGCGGTGGCGTGGGCGAGGAAAGCGAGCGAGGTGATCGCGCCCATCCGTCCGGCGCCCTGCATGGCCGAGGCGGCGGCGATAAGGGCAGCCGCCAGGATGAAGAAGCAGAAGCTGTAGAGCACGGCATGCTTACCAAAGAGGCGCGCGGTGGACTTTACACCGATCAGGGCGTCGTCCTCGCGGTCCTGCAGGGCGTAAATCGTGTCATAGGCGACGGTCCAGCAGCCAAGACCGACATAGAGGATAATGGCCGGGACGCCCACGGTGCCGGCGGTTGCGACGCCGACCAGCACGCCCCAGTTGAAGGTTGCGCCCAGCCAGGCCTGCGGCCACCAGGTGACGCGTTTCATGAAGGGATAAGCGCCGACCAGCGGGATCGAGAGCAGGGCGACGATCTTGGCGTCCCCCGGCAGGCAGAGCCAGACGAGGAAGCCCAAGACAAGCTGGCCGCCCAGGAAGACATATGCCTCTCTCAGGGTGATGAGGCCGGCCGGAATGGGGCGCAGGGCCGTGCGCTCGACCTTGGCGTCGAAGTCGCGGTCGGTGATGTCGTTCCAGGTGCAGCCTGCTCCGCGCATGGCGACGGCGCCGATCAGGAACAGCGCTGCCCAGAGGAAGTCAGCGAGGTAAAGGCCCGTCGGGATGCGCGCGAAGGCGAGGCCGACGAGGCAGGGCAGGTAAAGCAGCCAGATGCCCACAGGCCGGTCCAACCGCGCCAGCATGGCATACGGGCGCACAGATGGCGGCAGGCTGGAAAGCCACCCCGGCAGGGCGCTGTCAGCGGGAGAAAACGGCGTCTCGGTCATTGGAGCGGCTTATAGCGTGGATTCCCCGATGGGACAGGGGAATGCGCGCATGAGGCGAATGGTTGCGAGACCGAGACGGTCTTGTCGTTCACAAGCACGCGGAAACCCTGAGGCGAAACTGCCAAGCCGTCAGGGCCTCCGCGTGCGTCCCCCAGCCTGTTTCAGTCCAGATCGGTACGCAGCGCGATCCAGACAGCCAGCTGGCCGTCCTTGGGTGAGAGCTGCATTTGGCCGTGCGTGCCGGTGCGGTCGAAAGAGATCAGCTTGTAGCCGGGCATGACCGTGCCGGAACTGTCGGAGGCGGCGAAGCCTGCTGCCTTGAGCTGGCTGATCAGGTCAGCGGTGAGGGCATCTGCGTCAGCGGTATTGCTGGCGGTCCCTTCCAGCGTGCGGGTCGGGGCGACTTCCTTGCAGGTCGTGAGGGATGTGCCGGGCGGAAGGGGGAAGTCGTCTGGCAGCCAGCCTGAGCAGCTTGCGCTCGCGGCCTTTGCGCCGGACTCACCAGCCACGGCTTCGCCCGCCGACTGTCCGCAGGCCCCCAGCGCGCCGCAGGCGGCAAGGCCCAGTGAAAGCGCGATCAGTTTGGTTTTCAGCATGGTCGTTCTCTCCTGAAGTCGTTCAGTTCTCTCCACGAGAAAACTGCCGCGCCTCCGCCATTGTGGGACGAAGTTTCAGGACAGGTGGACAATGCTCAGGCGATCGAGACGGTCTTGCGGTTCATGAAGGCGTGCAGGCCATCGGCGGCGAGTTCGCGGCCATAGCCGGATTGCTTGATGCCGCCAAAGGGAAGGCGCGGATCTGAGGCGACCATGGAATTGACGAACGTTGCGCCGGCTTCCAGTTCGCGCACGGCCTGATCGATCTCGGCCTCATCCTTCGAAAACAGGACCGAGCCGAGGCCGTAGACGCTGCGATTGGCGCGGGCGATGGCGTCGTCGAGGCTGGTGACTTTCCAGAGATTGGCGACGGGGCCGAACATTTCCTCGTCCGTCGAGGGCGTACCGGAATGGGCGTCGGCGAGGATCTGCGGGGCGAACCAGGCGCCCTTGCCGGGCACGGTGCGCTCCTTGGTGAGGCGCACGGCGCCGCCTTTGAGAGAGCGATCGACCTGATCGGCCAGCTCGTCGCGGATGGTCAGCGTGGCCAGCGGTCCGACATCGGTGTCGGCTTTCATCGGGTCGCCGACGGTCAGCGCGTCAAACGCGGCGGTGTAGCGCTTGGCGAACGTGTCGTAGATGTCGGCATGGACGAAGAAGCGCTTGCCCGCGATGCAGGACTGGCCGGAATTCTGGATGCGGGCGGTGACGGCATTTTTCACGGCGTTGTCGAGATCCGCCGACGGCATGACGATGAATGCGTCAGAGCCGCCGAGCTCCAGCAGGCTCGGCTTGATGGAGTCGCCCGCAATCGCGGCAACGCTGCGCCCGGCCGGGCCGGAGCCCGTAAGCGTGACGGCTCTCACCCGGTCGTCGCGGATGATGCCTTCGACTTCGCCAGAGCCGATCAGAAGTGTCTGGAAACAGCCATCGGGAAAGCCAGCACGGCGGAATACGTCCTCAATGTTGAGGGCCGAGCGCCAGACATTTGAAGCATGCTTCAACAGGCCGACATTGCCTGCCATCAGCGCCGGGGTGGCGAAACGGAAGACCTGCCAGAAGGGGAAGTTCCACGGCATCACGGCCAGAACAGGCCCCATGGGGAGGTGGCGCACGAAGGCGCGGTGCGCCTCGGTCTGGTAGGTCAGGTCCTGCATGTAGGCCGGGCCATGCTCGGCATAGTGGCGGCAGGCACTGGCGCACTTCTTCACTTCGGCTTCGGCCTGGGCGAGGGGCTTGCCCATTTCCAATGTGATGTCGCGGGCATAGTCGGCGGCCTTGGCCTCCAGTACGTCTGCAGCGAGGTTCAGCAGTTCGGCGCGCTCGCTCAGCGGCACGTTGCGCCATGACCGGAACCGGTCTGCGGCCTTGTCGAGCGCGGCTTCGATGCCCGCAGGAGTGAGCGGCGTGAAGGTTTCGAGCACGTCCCCATTGGCCGGGTTGATTGACTGAACTTCTTTGCCTGGCATGCCGCGCTCCTGACTTAACCTTCTCTCTTCATAAGCCTATACCCCGCTCATGAGTTCCACGCCCCGACTGTTTGTCACTGAAGATATATTTGAAGGTAAGACGATTGCGCTCGATGAGGGGCAATCGAATTACCTGCTGCGCGTCCTCCGCCTTGGCGCGGGCGCGCCTGTTCGCGTGTTCAATGGACGCCACGGCGAATGGGACTGCGAGATCGGCCCGGTGCAGGGCAAACGGGCGAGCCTTGAGCCGGTAAAGCAGATGCGGGCGCAGCCTGAATTGCCCGCCAGCGCGCCCATCCTGCTGTTTGCGCCGGTGAAAAAGGCCGAGACGGATTTTATCGTCGAGAAGGCGACCGAGCTGGGTGCGGCGCGGATCTGTCCGATCCTGACCGAGTGGACGCAGACGCGCACGGTGCGCCTCGACCGGTTCAACAAGATCGTGCTGGAGGCCTCTGAACAGACCGAGCGGCTGGACCTGCCGCAGGTGGAAGACCTGCAGCCGCTGGCGACAGCGCTGGAGGCGCTGCCGGGCGGTACTGTGGTGATCTATTGCGACGAAGCCGGTGACGATATGGATGCGCCATGGGGTGGTGATACGGGCCGGGCGGGGCCGATTGCGGATGTGCTGGCCACCCTCGGTGATGTGCCCGTGGCGATCCTGATCGGGCCGGAAGGTGGCTTCACCCCCGACGAACGCGCCTGCCTGCGCGGGCGCGACGATACGCGGCCCGTAAGCCTCGGCCCCCGCATCCTGCGCGCGGAAACGGCGGCTGTGGCCGCTCTGTCAGTCTGGCAGGCCCTGAAGGGGGACTGGCGCTAGTAAAACCAGCGCTTGATCGGTTTGGGGACGGCGCCTTCCCAGCGGCGTTTCCAGTCGATGGCGAGGCCGACGCGGTGGTTGATCTTGCCGTCCCAGATCGGTTTCAGTCCCACTGACTGCAGCACGTCCAGCAGGCGCTGGCCGATGGCGATGGAGTCTTCCGGCGGGCCGTTCGGGTCGGCGCCACCATAGCTGATATAGAGGCTGCCGCTCTCAACGGCGCTTTCGGTGTCCTGCTGGTGGAAGAAGACGTAGCCTTTGGCGTCGCGTCCAGTCAGGTCTGCGAAATCGTCCATTTCGGCGCCGATCTCGGCCGCGCCGCATGTGCCGCAGCAGGTGAAGTGCTGACGGGCGACGATGTCTTCTTCTTCCAGCATGTCGAAAGCGAGTTCCAGACGGTCAAAATCGGTCAGGATCGGCCACTTGTCCTGGTCCTGCACCAGCGCGGAGACGGCATGGACCAGCGCGTTGCGCACCTCGATCTGGCGGTCGCGATCTGTAAGCGGGCTGCGGAAATCCTGCGCGTAATCCAGAAGAATCTCTTCGATCTCCTCCAGCGGCTCATAGCCGCCGCGGACGTGCATGCGAGCCCACATTTTCAGGTCGTCGCGCTCATCTGTGGTCATCTTGGACATAGCAGGCTCATTCACTAAACGAATTCGTGAGAATAACGCGGTTGGCGGGGAAGCGAAACAACCTTATCTGCAATCCTTGTTCAGCATCCAGGGAGGGCTTCCGGATGAGCACGCCAACGTCGGACATCGACGAGACCTCCGCGCGTATTGAAGACAAGCGTGAGCTTGTCGAATACCTGGAAGGCGGCAGCAAACCTGCGGCAGACTGGCGGATCGGCACGGAGCACGAGAAATTCGGCTTCCTGCGCGAGGGCCTGCGCCCGCTGCCGTATGACGGCAAGGCCTCTGTTCTGGCCATGCTGGAGGGCCTGCGCGACAAGTTCGGCTGGGATTCCATCATTGAAGGCGGCAAGCTGATCGGTCTGCAGCGCGACGGGGCCAGCGTGTCGCTGGAGCCGGGTGGGCAGTTCGAACTGTCCGGCGCGCCGCTGGAGACCATCCACCAGACCTGTACCGAAGTCGGCCGCCACCTCGAAGAGGTGCGCGAGATCGCTGACCCGCTCGGCATTTCCTTCCTTGGCCTCGGCGCCAGTCCGCTGTGGAGCCTTGCCGAGACGCCAGTGATGCCCAAGGGCCGCTACAAGATCATGACGGAATACATGGACAAGGTCGGGCGCCTTGGCCGCCAGATGATGTTCCGCACCTGCACCGTGCAGACCAATCTCGATTTCGGCTCCGAAGCCGACATGGTGAAGAAGTTCCGCGTGTCGCTGGCGCTGCAGCCGCTGGGCACGGCGCTGTTCGCGAACTCGCCCTTCATGGACGGCCGCCCGAATGGTTTCCTGTCGTACCGCTCGCAGATCTGGACCGATACCGATCCGGACCGCACAGGCATGCTGCCCTTCGTGTTCGAAGACGGCATGGGGTTTGAGCGCTATGTCGACTATGCCCTTGATGTACCCATGTATTTCGTACGCCGCGGCGGGCAGTACCTGAACGCCAGCGGGCGCAGCTTCCGCGATTTCATGGACGGAAAACTGGACATCCTGCCGGGCGAGAAGCCGGCGATGGATGACTTTGTCGACCATCTCTCGACCATCTTCCCGGAAGTGCGCCTGAAGCGCTTCCTTGAAATGCGTGGGTCCGATGCCGGCCCATGGTCGCACCTCTGCGCCTTCTCTGCCTTCTGGACGGGGCTGCTCTATTGCCCCACCTGCCTCGATGCGGCGTGGGACCGGGTGAAGCACTGGACGGCGCCCGAGCGCGAAGCGATGCGCCAGTCGGTGCGTACGCTGGGCCTGAAGACACCCATTCCGGGCGGCGCGACGATGCAGGATCTGGCCATGGAAATGCTGGACCTGGCCCGTATTGGCCTCAGCAACCGGAATAACCTCACGGCGTCTGGCGACAATGAAACGGGTTACCTGACCGAACTGGACGAGATCGCCCGTTCCGGCAAGACACCGGCTGAGCGCCTGCTGGAGCGCTATTACGGCGCCTGGAACCGTGACGTGCGCCACGTTTTCACAGAACAAGCTTATTAGGGTACATCCTGCCTCTGAAAAGGCCCCGAAAAAGCAGAAACTGCCTTGAGCCATGCGACAGAGCAGGCTCAATATGCAAAATTCTGGGAAGCTGAGGGAGAGAAGCAGGTGACAGACAACGCAATTGCCGCCGGGCAGGGAGAAGAGAAGACCTTTCTGGGGCATCCGACGGGATTGTTCATCCTGTTCCTCACCGAGATGTGGGAGCGCTTTTCCTATTACGGGATGCGGGCCCTGCTGGTCCTCTACCTGACCAAGCACTTCCTGTTCGACCGCGAAGCCGCTTACGGCCTCTACGGCGCTTACACGACGCTGGTCTACATCACCCCGGTGATCGGTGGTTATCTGGCTGACCGATACCTTGGCGCCCGCAAGGCGGTGACGATCGGAGCTGTGTTCCTTGTGCTGGGCCACCTCGGCATGGCGATCGAAGGCGACCCGGTGAAGCCCGGAGAAGTGGCCGATGGCAGCATTCTGAACGTCTTCTACTTCAGCCTCGCTCTCATCATCGTTGGCGTCGGCTTCCTGAAAGCAAATATCTCGACCATTGTCGGCTCGCTCTACAAGAAGACCGACAAGCGTCGTGATTCCGCGTTCACCATTTTCTATGTCGGCATCAATACTGGCGCCTTCCTTGGCGCACTGATCGCGGGCTATCTGGGGGAGACCTTTGGCTGGGCCTACGGATTTGGCGCGGCAGGCATCGGTATGCTGCTGGGCCTGGTCGTCTTCGTCTGGGGCAAGCCGGCCCTGCGAGGCGCAGGTGAGCCGAGCAATCCTGTCCGCCTGGCGGCGCCAATGATGGGGCCGCTGAACCGCGAGCACTTGATCTGGCTTGGTGCCATCGCGTTGACGCTGATCGTCTGGTTTCTCGTGCGCAGTCAGGGCACGGTGAATATTCTTCTGCTGATCTCGATGACGCTGACCTATGGCTTCATTGTCTGGCGCGCCATCGCGAAGCTGAACCCCGACCAGCGTGGCCGAATCATCGTGGCGTTGGTGCTCATCTCCACCAACGTTCTGTTCTGGGGCCTGTTCGAACAGGCCGGCTCCTCGCTCAATATCTTCACGGATGAACACGTGGATCGCAATTTGCTTGGATGGGAAGTTCCGGCTTCCATGTTCCAGTCGATCAACGCGCTTTACATCATGACGCTTGGCCCGGTGTTTGCCGGCCTGTGGGTCTGGCTGGGGAAGAAAGGCTGGGAGCCGAGCGCACCGATGAAGTTTGCACTGGCGCTGTTGCAGCTGGGCCTCGGCTTCCTCGTGCTGGTCTTTGGTGCGTCCGGTGGCAGCATGACTCCGGTGATCTTCATCTTCCTGATCTACCTGCTGCACACGACGGGCGAGCTTTGCATGAGCCCGGTCGGCTTGTCGGCCATGACGCGCCTGTCGGTCACCTCAATGGTGGGCCTGATGATGGGCGCCTGGTTCCTGGCTTCCGGTGCCGGTAACGCTGTGGCGGCACTGATTGCTCAGGCGACGGCTTCCGGCGGCGAAGGCGTTGAGCAGGTCCTGTCGGTTTATACCAAGGTCGGCTGGTTCGCGATTGGCGTCGCCGTGTTGTTCGCGATTGCGGCGCCGTTCCTGACGAAACTGATGCATCTGGATACGCTGGCGGATGATGACGCGAAAGATCTCGCTACCGTCGACACGTTCGGCTCGAACACTGATCCGGGTGTGCCGGACAAGACGCTCAGCTAAGGGCGCGGCACTTCCAACATGCGAAAAGGGCGGCCCGATATGGCCACCCTTTTTGATTTTGCGTTGCTTTGGCTCTACGCCGCTTAGCGATAGGGCGGGATGAACGGATCGGTCGGCAGGCCGCGTTTCAGCCAGCCATCGCCTTTGGTCTCGTTGCCGCTCATGCCTTCGCTGATGTCGAAGACATGGGTGAAGCCGGCTTTTTCCAGCACGCTGGCAGCGGCTTTCGAGCGTGAGCCGCTCCGGCAGATGACTGCGATTGGCTGGTCGAGATCCCCCAGCACGGCGCCGCGCGCCTGGGCGATGAAATCCCGGTCCTGCACGTTGATGCCGTGGCTGTCGCGGGGCAGGCCGGTCATGGCCCATTCCGTGGGCGTGCGGACGTCCAGCACGACCAGGTCGCCGCGTTGGACCATCTGCCAGGCGGAATCAGCCGGCAGGTCGCCGGGCTCAGCAAAGGCAGGAGCTGCCAGGAAAGCCGCTCCAATCAGGGCACCCATCACGAAACGCATTGTATCACCGTCCTCTACGCACCGGACGTGCGGACGAGTCAGTCCGCATCCCTTCGTCCGATCATGGCGAGAAAGTGGCAAAACGATTCCGGCCGATCAAGACCTGATACGCGGATGTGACAGCAATTTTAGCCCGCACCGCCTACAGTCAGGGCACCCACCTTGAGGGTTGGCTGTCCGACGCCCACCGGAACGGACTGGCCAGCCTTGCCGCACACGCCGACGCCGTCATCCATGGCGAAGTCGTTGCCGATCATGGAGACCTGCTGCAGCACGGTGGGCCCGTGACCGATCAGGGTCGCATTCTTCACCGGCGCGACGACCTTGCCGTCTTCGACGAGGTAAGCCTCGGTGCACTGGAAGACGAAATTGCCGGACGTGATGTCGACCTGTCCGCCGCCGAAATCGACTGCCCACAGGCCGCGCTTGATGGAGGAGACGATTTCCTGCGGGTCCTTGTCGCCGCCCAGCATGACCGTGTTGGTCATCCGCGGCATGGTCTGCGACTCATAACTTTCGCGCCGGCCATTGCCGGTCGGTTGCTGGCCCATCAGGCGGGCGTTCAGCCGGTCCTGCATGTAGCCCTTCAGGATGCCGTCCTCGATCAGCACGGTGCGCTGGGTCGGCGTGCCTTCGTCATCGAAGGAGAGCGAGCCGCGGCGTGCCTCGATGGAGCCGTCATCGATAATGGTGACGCCCTTGGCGGCGACCTGCTGACCGATCTGGCCGGCATAGACGCTGGTGCCCTTGCGGTTGAAGTCGCCTTCGAGGCCGTGGCCGACAGCTTCGTGCAGAAGGACGGCGGGCCAGCCCGGCCCGAGCACGACTTCCATCTCACCCGCAGGGGTCGGGATGGATTGCAGGTTGACCGACGCCTTGCGGATCGCGCGGCGGACCATGTCCTGCCAGCGCTCTGGGCGGATCCAGTCTTCATAGGCGGCGCGGCCTCCGGCGCCGGTGCCGGCCGATTCGCGGCGGCCATTCTCTTCCAGCACGACAGATACGTTGAGGCGTACCAGCGGGCGGATATCGGAGAATACCGCGCCATCGGGGCGCAGGATATCGACTTCCGTGTGACTGCCTGACAGGGAGACGGAGACCTGCACGACGCGCGGGTCCTGCGCGCGGGTCCAGGCGTCGATCTCGGCCAGAAGGCCGGTCTTCACGGAGAAGTCCGGCGCTTCGGTCGGGTCAATTGGCAGGTAGAGGCGACGATTGGTGGGGACGGGGCCAGCTGCGAGTTGGCCGGAATAGCCGCGCTTGGCCTCGGAGGCTGTCGAGGCAGCCCGGCGAATTGCGTCCAGTGAAAGCTCGGAGGCATAGCCCGAGCCCTGCGCTTCACCCGCGACGACCCGCAGGCCAAAGCCCTGATCCGTGTCGAATGCGGCAGACTTCAGCCGTCCATCGTCGAACACGAAGCTCTCGGAGCGGGAGCGTTCGACATAAAGGTCGCCATCGTCACCGCCGCGAACGGCATTGGCGAGGATGTCTGTGGCCTGGCGAAGATCAAAGGGAAGCGCGGTATCGGTCATGCAGACTAGATGCGCGTACCCGGCAGGAGCGGCAAGGGGCGCGCGTGCAGTTTCCCCTATGACCGGGCTTTGGATCTCAGTTTGATATGGTGAAGCGCGAGAGTTGCCATTCGGCGCGTTCGAACTCGGGGTTCAGCTCCAACGACTTCTGGAAATCCGCGTAGGCGCCGGCCACGTCGCCGGTATTCTCCTTAGCAATCGCCCGGTTGTAATAGGCGGCGTAGAGATCCTGGCTTTGCAGTTCCACCGCCTTGTCGAGCGACACAAGCGCTGCGGCGAAATCCTTCTGGAAGATCAGCGCCGCGCCTTCGTTCAGCCAGATCGCGCCAAGTTCCGGTTTCAGCTTCTTCGCGACGGCATAATCAGACAGCGCTGCGTCATATTTGCCGGCCCGCATGCGCAGAACGCCGCGATTCGTATAGGTGGCAGCGCGATTCTCCAGTTTCATCACTTCGGCTTCGATGGCTTTGGTGCAGATGGCTTCGCCTTGCTGCGGGGAGACCCGCGCGAAATAGGCCGCTTCATAGCAATCGCTGGCGATTCCTCCGCCGATAACGGACACCTGAGCTGACGCAAAAGGGGCTGCGACGGCAAGAAAGCTTGCTGCAAACAGGGCAAAACGGATCATGGTGGGCCTCCGGGGTGACGGGTTAACTTAGGGAGAGTGTACCACCATTGTGATAGAGCGACGACAGACTGCGACAATATTGAACGCGGAAAGTGGTAGGTTGCGGCTAATACGTATTGTAGATACAGGGGCAGAGATTCCAACGAGACGAGGATTCCTTCGTGCGACACCTTTTTGCCGCTATGAGCGCAGCGTTGTTCGCCGCTCCGGCCTTCGCCGCTATTCCACGGGATGGCGCCCTCGGCTTCCAGCCCGCCGCAACCCGGATTGCCGAGCGTATTCACAGCTTCCACACGTTCCTGCTGTGGATCATCATTCCGACGACGATTTTCGTGTTGGCCCTGCTGTTGTGGGTGATCATTTTCCACAACAAGCGCGCCAACCCTACGCCGCGCAAATTCAGCCACAACACCCTGATCGAAGTGATCTGGACCGTTGTTCCGGCGCTGATCCTCGTCGGCATCGCCAGCCAGTCCTTCCCGAACCTCTACTATCAGGATGTTCCGCCGAACCTTCAGACGGTTCAGGAGAAGGCCAGCAAGCTGCTCGCGGACGGCAAATCGGCCCAGTACGAGAGCTTCGTGAAAGAGTACAATCCGGACGCGGCTGCCAAGGGCTTCATTAACGTCAAGGCGCAGGGCAACCAGTGGAACTGGACCTACACCTACCCGGACATCGTCGATGACGCAGGCTATCCGTTGGAATTCGTGTCGAACCCGCTTCAGACCGGTCTGTCGACAGACTCAAAAGCGGGCGTCCGCAATCTGTCGGTCGATTATCCGATGGTTGTGCCCGCTGGCCGTTATGTCCGGTATTACACTGCGGCAGCTGACGTGATTCACTCGTTTGCCGTGCCGTCCTTCGGTATCAAGACCGACGCCGTTCCGGGCCGCCTCAATGAAGGCTGGTTCCTGGTCGATCAGCCGGGCGTCTATTACGGGCAGTGTTCGGAACTGTGCGGCGTGAACCACGCCTTCATGCCGATTGAAGTCCGCGTTGTGCCGCAGGCGCAATTTGATCGCTGGTCCCAGCTGATGCTGGCCGGCGACTATGATGCTGCGCTCGCGTCTGTGCAGGCTATCGCTTCCGTCGAACCGGCGTCCAAGTTCGCCGCGATCACCAAATAATCCCGAGAGAGAAGAGTACGTCCCATGCCTATGGATGAAGTCGCCCTCGACCACGCCCACGACGATCACGACCACAAGCCCGGTTTCTTTACCCGCTGGTTGTTCTCCACCAACCACAAGGACATCGGTACGCTGTACCTGATCTTCGCGATGATCGCAGGGGTCGTGGGCTACACGCTGTCCGGCCTGATCCGCTGGGAACTTGCTCAGCCGGGTATCGGCCCGATGCTCTGGATCCAGACCCAGTTCTTTGGCCTGCAGGGCGACGATGCCATCCTGCACGCGAAACACTTCTACAACACCGTGATCACCTATCACGGCCTGATCATGATCTTCTTCATGGTCATGCCGGCCCTGATCGGTGGCTTCGGCAACTGGTTCGTGCCGCTGATGATCGGCGCACCGGACATGGCCTTCCCGCGCATGAACAACATCTCGTTCTGGCTGACGGTTGCGGCTTTCATTCTTGCCTGCGTCTCGATGTCGGTTCCGGGCAACTCGGCCGGTAACGGTTTTGGCGGCGGCTGGGTTCTGTACCCGCCGCTCTCCTCGACGACCGGTCACCCCGGCCCGGCGATGGACATCCTGATCCTGTCGCTGCACACCGCTGGTATCGCCTCGATCCTCGGTGCCATCAACTTCATCGTCACCATCCTGAACATGCGCGCGCCTGGCATGACCATGCACAAGATGCCGCTGTTCGCCTGGGGTGTTCTGGTCACGGCCGTGCTGTTGCTGCTCTCGCTGCCGGTGCTTGCGGCTGCGCTGACCATGCTGCTGACCGACCGTAACTTCGGCTCGCAGTTCTTCAATCCGGCCGGCGGCGGTGACCCGATCATGTTCCAGCACCTGTTCTGGTTCTTCGGTCACCCCGAAGTCTACATCATGATCCTGCCGGCTTTCGGCATCATCAGCCACATCGTCTCGACTTTCTCGAAGAAGCCCATCTTCGGCTATCTCGGCATGGCTTACGCCATGGTGTCGATTGGCGTCATCGGCTTCGTCGTGTGGGCGCACCACATGTACACTGTGGGTATGAACGTTGACCTCAAGGCCTATTTCGTGGCCGCAACCATGGTCATCGCCGTGCCGACGGGCATCAAGATCTTTTCCTGGATCGCCACGATGTGGGGCGGCTCGATTGAGTTCAAGGTCCCGATGCTCTGGGCCATCGGCTTCATCTTCCTGTTCACCGTTGGTGGTGTGACCGGCGTCGTGCTGGCCAATGCCGGCATCGACCACACGCTGCACGACACCTATTACGTGGTGGCACACTTCCACTACGTGCTGTCGCTCGGCGCCGTGTTCGGCCTGTTCGCTGGCTGGTACTACTGGTTCGAGAAGATGTTCGGCATCAAGTACAATGGCTTCCTCGGTGGCCTGCACTTCTGGCTGATGTTTGTCGGTTCGAACGTTCTGTTCTTCCCGCAGCACTTCCTGGGCCTGCAGGGTATGCCGCGCCGCTATATCGACTATGCGGACGGCTTCGCCACCTGGCACTACTGGTCGTCGATCGGCTATGCCATCACGATGGTTGCCACGCTGGTCTTCTTCATCGGTCTGGCTGAAGCCTTCATCCGCCGTCGGAAGGGTGTTGCAAATCCGTGGGGCGAAGGTGCCACGACGTTGGAATGGACGCTGCCTTCGCCGCCGCCGTTCCACCAGTATAATGAACTGCCACACGTCACGGCGAAGGGCGGCCACTAGGCCCATCACCGCCTGACATAAGTCACCGCAGCGGCCTCTCGTTTGATCGGGAGGCCGTTCGCATTCGGAAGACCCGGAGGAAGGAGACACGTCATGAACATGCGCCTGCCCATCGTGATCGGCATGTATGCCTTCATCGTTGTGTTCCTGCCGCGCAATCCGGCGGTTGACCGGCTGTTCGACAAGGTCCGCATGATCGACCCGAACATCGCCATCAGCATTTCAGTTGTGGCGCTGGCACTCGGCGCGCTTGGCCTCTGGGTGATGTGGCGCCAGCCCAAGGGCCTGTTGCGCACAAAGCCCAGCCGCAAACTGGTCATCCTCAATTCCGGCTTTGTCGGCGTGGTCTTTGCGGGCGTGTTCGACGTGATGCAGAAGCTTTCCGGCTCGCCGACCGATCTGATCAGCATCATCCTTGTGCCGATTGCTTTCATGATCGCCGAAGGCACGTATCTGGCGCTCGAATGGCGCCTGAACCGAAAATTTGATAGGGAATAACCGTTCCTGGCCGCTACGGCCCAATTGTCGCGCTGACACCGTGCCCCCCATACTCCATATCTGACCGGACCCAAAATGACCGACGCCCCCGCCACCCCACAGAAACGCTACGGCACCGCCGGCGACTATGTGCAGCTGCTGAAGCCGCGCATCATGATGCTGGTCGTGTTCACGGCCGTTGCTGGCCTGGTCGCGGCAACCGGGGTGACCGGGCTGACGATGAACCCGCTGATGGCGGCGATTGCCGTCCTGGCCGTGGCGCTCGGCTCCGGCGCGGCGGGCGCGATCAACATGTGGTACGATTCCGATATCGACCTGATCATGACCCGCACCTCGACGCGGCCTATCCCGTCCGGCGCTGTGCCGCGCGAAGAGGCCATCGCGATGGGCCTGATCATGAGCGGTGTGTCGGTGTTGCTGATGTGGCTCGCTTCGAACTGGCTGGCCGCCGCGTTGCTGGCATTTTCGATCTTCTATTATGGTGTGATCTACACGATGTGGCTGAAGCGCTCGACGCCTCAGAACATCGTGATCGGTGGAGGGGCCGGGGCGTTTCCGCCGGTGATCGGCTGGGCCGCCGTGACCGGCAACGTGCCGCTGGATGCGTGGATCCTGTTCGCCATCACCTTCTTCTGGACGCCGCCGCACTTCTGGGCGCTCAGCCTGTTGGCCCATTCCGAGTATGAAAAAGCCGGCGTGCCGATGCTGCCGGTGACCCATGGCGCCAAGGCGACACGCCTGCAGATGCTGCTCTATACGGTGGTGCTGGCGGGCGTTTCCATGACGCCGCTTCTGACGGGACTTGGCGGCTGGATCTATGCTGTTGTCGCCGGCACCCTGAACCTCGTCTTCCTGTATCATGCCGTGCGCGTGTGGCGCTCGCATGCCGGCGACGCAGGCGCGCCGGGCACGGACCAGAAAATGGCGCGCAGCATGTTCCTGTTCTCGATCCTGTACCTGTTCCTCGTGTTCGCAGCCGTGATTGTTGAGCACGCGGCCGGGCTGCACTTCCCCCTGAAGGGCCTCTAAATGAGTAATGATCCGAAACCCGGCGAAGACGTTTTTCCGCAACCCGCGCAACTGGATGCCGAGGGCCGCGCTGCGCAGAAGCGCCGGAACATGTGGCTCGGGCTGGCGCTGCTTGGTTTTGTCGTCCTGGTGGGGCTGACCACGGCCGTGCGCCTGTCCGGATCGGACACGCGCAAAGCCGAATTCTATTACAATATGAAGAGCACGAGTGCGTCCGATGAGGCGCCGGCTTTGCCGCCCGGCATGACGCCGGACCAGGCTGCCCCGCCGCCGAATCTGTCTGAACAGCCGGTCGTGGAAGAAGACGTGATCATCGAAGAGAAGGCGCCTGAACAATGAAGCTTTCCAACGCAAAGGTCGCCGGGATTTCGGTGACGGTTTTCGCCGCCATGCTGGGCCTCGGCTTCGCTGCCAAGCCGCTCTACGGCACGTTCTGCGCGGTCACCGGATATGGTGGCACCACGCGCATCGCCACGTCGGCCCCGAAAGAGATTGTGGACCAGACAATCACCGTCCGATTCGACACGAACGTGGCTGATACGCCGCTGGTGTTCGAGCCGCTGCAGCGTTCCGAAGACGTCAAAGTTGGCCAGCATGGCCTTGCTTTCTTTGAGGTTTCCAATCCGACTGATAAGGAAATCCGCGTCATTGCGGCCTATAACGTCACGCCGCACTATTCCGGCAAATACTTCAACAAGCTGGAATGCTTCTGCTTCGATGAGCGGGTGATTGCCCCGCACGAGACGAAGAAATTGCCAGTGGTCTACTTCATTTCACCCGACATTGTGGATGATCACGTGGCCGACAAGCTTGAGACCATCACGCTCAGCTACACATTCTACGAAAGTTCGAAATATAACGGTCCGAAAGCCCAGGCGGCTTCAGGTGCGGCGAATTCAGCCACGGGCGGCTGAAACTGTTGCACTTTCGGGCCGGAGCGGGCTAAACAGCTCAGAGATTCTAGGGATAAATTCAAGGGGTCCGCCAGACATGGCTCACGGCGAAGTCAAACACGATTATCATCTCGTCAATCCATCACCATGGCCGCTGCTCGGCTCCATATCGGTGGTTGTTCTGGCGCTCGGTGCCGTCACCTTCATGAAGGGCCTTTTCGGTCTGGAAAAAGGCACGCCCTGGATCCTTGCGATCGGGTTCGCCATGGTCATCTGGGTCATGTTCGGCTGGTGGCGTGAAGTCATCAAGGAAGGCAAGATCGGCGACCATACGCCGGTTGTCTCGATCGGCCTGCGCTATGGCATGATCCTGTTCATCGCATCTGAAGTGATGTTTTTCGTTGGCTGGTTCTGGGGCTTCTTCGAATTCGCCATCTTCCACACCGCTCGCGTCGGCGAGAACTGGGATGCCGCGAACCCGCTTTACGCAGACGCGCTGTCCAGGTTCAAGGACTGGCCGCCGGTTGGCGTTCAAACCTTCGACCCGTTCCACCTGCCGCTGATCAACACGCTGGTCCTGCTCCTTTCGGGTACGACGGTCACCTGGGCGCACCATGCGCTGCAGCACGATGACCGGTCCGGCGCCAAGCTCGGCCTGCTGCTGACCATCCTGCTCGGCCTCGCCTTCACCTCACTGCAGGTCATCGAGTACAGCGAGGCCGGCTTCACCTTTGACGGCACGCTCTATGGTTCGGCCTTCTTCATGGCTACGGGCTTCCACGGCGCCCACGTCGTCATCGGCACGATCTTCCTGGCCATCTGCCTCATCCGCCTGATGATGGGCGGCATGTCGCCGAAGCACCATCTCGGCTTCGAGTTTGCGGCCTGGTACTGGCACTTCGTGGACGTGGTCTGGCTGTTCCTTTTCGCGTTCGTGTACGTCACGCCGTATCTCGCGCTCGGGCACTAGACGGCCGCGCCAACCAAGCGCTGACTTTCAAGGGCCCGCCGGCGCGCTATCGCCCGGCGGGTTCTTCTTTTCCGGGCCTGTGTCCGGCGGCTGAAAGGGTCGAACATGTATTTCCGTCCGTATCCCGTCATGACGGTGCTGGGCCTGATCAGCCTCGGAATCCTTATCTGGCTCGGCAACTGGCAGTATGGGCGCTTTACCCAGAAGATGGCGATCGATCAGCAGACGCCCGAGTGGACCATGCTGGACGGCGAGATCGTACCGGACAGTGAAATCGTGACCTATTTCTACGCCGGCGCGCGGGCAGGCTGGATGCGGGTCATCGCCGTCGATACGGGCGACAAGGTCGTCTATTCGCCGGTTGAGATCGCCTACCAGATCGAGCCGCCGCTGCCCTGCGAGGGCGAAGCCTGCGCGACCGGGCATGTGTCGGTGCGCGGTATCTACAAGCCGCCTTTCAAGCGCAATACGTTTACCGCGCCGGACAATGTCGAGAAGCGGATCTACTATGTGCTCGACCCGCTCGAGTTCGCAGGCCTCCTGCCGGATCACATTGCTGCGCGTGTGGCACCGGACGTGTTCGAGCCGGAAGTCATCCGGACTGTGGACGAAGCCGGCATGCGCATTGTGGACAATCCCTATGCACGCCTGCGCCTCGATGATGAGCTGCCACCACAGCGCCATTTCGGCTACGCGATTACGTGGTGGGGGCTGGCCATGGCGTTGATCGGCGTATATCTGGCCTTCCATTATCAGAAGGGCCGGCTCAGGTTTCGGAATGAGGGCAAATCGTGAAATACATTTCTACACGGGGCCAAGCTCCGTCTACTGACTTTGCGGGCGCTTGCCTTGCCGGTCTCGCGCCCGATGGCGGTCTTTATGTGCCGGAGACGTTCCCGCAGATCGCCCCACCGGCGAAGGGCGAGGCCTATCACGACGTTGCTGCGCGCATCCTGTCGGCCTTTGCCGGTGATGCGATCCCGGCGGACGACATGAAAGTCCTCTGTAAGCGCGCCTATGCCAATTTCTCGCACCAGTGCGTCGCGCCGCTGACCCAGTGGCGCCCGGACGCGTGGCTGATGGAGCTGCACCACGGCCCGACGCTGGCGTTCAAGGATGTGGCGATGCAGATCATCGCGCAGATCTATGACTATCTGCTCGGCAAATCCGGCCAGCGCATGATGATCACCTGCGCCACGTCCGGCGATACGGGCGGCGCGGCTGCTGCGGCCTTTGCCGGTGCGAAACATGCTGATCTCGTGATCCTGCATCCGCACGAGCGGGTCTCGCCGGTGCAGCGCATGTTCATGACCACAACCGGCAGCCCGAACGTGATCAACCTCGCTGTCGATGGTGACTTCGACGATTGCCAGGCCATCGTGAAGGACATGTTCGGCGACCGTGAGTTTGTTTCCGCCGTGAACCTGTCGGGCGTCAATTCAATCAACTGGGCGCGCGTTGCGGCGCAGTCGGTCTACTACGCGATGGTGCAGGCCTCCCTTGGCGGCCCGCTGCGCTTCGTCGTGCCAAGCGGCAATATGGGCGATGCGCTGGCCGGTTATGTTGCCGCGCGCTGCGGTCTGCTGAGCGGCGGGTTCGAAGCGGTGTGCGCAGTGAACGCGAACGATGCCCTGGCTCGCCTGTTCAACACGGGCGTCATGGCCCGCCTGTCAGCCGTGGCCACGCCCAGCCCGGCCATGGATATTTCTGTGCCGTCCAACTTTGAACGCTTCCTGTTCGAGATGAGCGGCCGGGACGCCGAAGCCGTGCGTCAGGCCTACGACACCTACAAGCAGGCGGGGGAAACCCCCCTGCCGGAAGTGGCAATGTCACGGCTGAAATGCTCAGGCCTGTCCGCAGCGTCCGTCAGCAATGCTGAGACGATGGAAGAGATGAAGCGGTTCGAAGCAGAGACCGGTTGGCAGATCTGTCCGCATACGGCCGTTGGTACGTTCCATGCCCGCCGCCTGCCGGACGCCGATGTGAAGACGGTCGTGCTGGCCACAGCCGCCGCCTCGAAATTCCCGGAGACCGTGGAAGAGGCGACCGGCCGCAAGCCTGTGATGCCCGCGCGGGCCGAAGTGCTCTATGCGCGTGAGGAAGTGTTCGAACGGATCGCTCCTTCGCTGGCTGCCGTGCGGGCGCGGATCGAGCAGCACGCCGCCCGGAGCCGGTAGCATGCAGGCGCCCCTCCGCGAAACGCTGGTAACGACAGAGCGGCTTGTGCTCGTTCCGCCGTTCAAGGCGGATTACGCGGAATGGGCGGACTTGCGCGAGCGCAGCCGGGCACATCTTGAGCCCTGGGAACCTGTCTGGCCGGACGATGTGCACAGCAAGGCCGACTGGTCCCGTCGCCTGAAAGCCTGGCACCACGGCTGGCGCAAGGGCCGGGCGTATATTTTCCTGATCCGGCGCCAGAACGACAACCGGCTGGTCGGCGGGGTGTCGATCACGAATGTCCGAACCTGGCCGGCACAGGCCGCAAACATGGGTTACTGGATCGGCGCGCCCTACGAAGGTAACGGTTATATGCGCGAAGCGGTCGGCACATTGTGCGCCTGGGCGTTCGAGATTCTGGACCTCTGGCGCATCGAGGCCGGCACGCTGCCGGGCAATGAACGGTCCCAGCGCGTACTCACTTCTGTTGGCTTCGAACGGGAAGGATTTGCCCGCGATTATCTGGAGATTGCCGGAAAGCGCGAAGACCACATCCTTTTCGCCCTCGTCAGGCCGGGCCAGCGGAGGTAGATTCCTCCCCATCATGGCGCAATCTTCTGATATCAGCCCGCAGGGCAACTGGCACTGGAACGCCCCGGCGAAGCGTCTGTTGATCGATGTGCAGCGCGGCGCCGACTTGTCGGAACTGTCCGGCGACTGGTCCATTGATGCTCTCGAACAGATGCTGGAAGGTCTCAGCCGGGGGCGGCTGGACCGGGCGTTTGAGGGCGGCGACGGGCCTGTGCGCTGCAATTTGCGTCTGTCGAGTGGGCGCAGCGTGCATCTGGTCGGCGCCTTCGTGGGCGAGTCCGAGGCACGCGGCATGCTGCTGAGCGGCGATGACTTCCAGGAAATCGATCCGTCCGATCTCAATCCGGGGCCGGATCTGGCACCGGTTTTCCAGCCCATCGTGTCACTACGCAACGGGCAGGTTGCGGGCTTCGAAGCGCTGGCCCGTTGGGACGATGGCGACCCGAAATCGCCGCCGAGCCGTTACGAAGACGAGGCGCTGGCCTCAAACATGCTGATCCGCTCTGCCGAAGCGCTCGCGCGCCTGCGCGAAGTTACCGGCCGGGGCGATCTGTTCATGCATGTGAACCTCACCGCGCGCGACCTCGCCAAGGGCACGTTGCCGGCGCTCGTTGAAGCGCTGATCAATGGCTACAATCTGCCGGACCGGTCGCTGAAGATGGAGCTCACCGAGCAGGCTGCGCTGCGGGACGCAGACTATGCGCTGTCAGCGGCGCTGGCACTGAAGGCGGTCGGGGCGGGGCTGGTGCTGGACGATTTCGGCACCGGGCATTCCTCGTTCGCCTGGCTGGCAGACCTGCCGGCGGACAGTCTCAAGATCGATCACGGCCTGACGCGCCGCCTTGGCCAGCACCGTACCGACACGATCCTCTCCACGATCACGCTTCTGGCCAGCCGCCTCGGCATGACCAGCACGGCAGAAGGCGTGGAGCGCAAGGAAGACGCCGCCCGCCTGCGCGCGCTCGGTTTCGATCATGTGCAGGGATTTGCGTTTGCCCGGCCGATGGATATCGAGTCCGCCATCCGCTTCATGCGCTACTGATCAGGCGTTTCCGGGATCGACCTGAAGCCGCCCGCTTTCGATGCCCAACCGGCCAAGCGCATGGCGCCATTTGCTCTCGTGCGCGCTGGAGAAGATCAAATCCGGATCCATATCGGAGACCAGCCAGGCATTGTCCGCCAGTTCCGCCTCCAGCTGGCCCGCGCCCCAGCCGGAATAGCCGAGCGCCAGCACGCTGCGCCGCGGCGGTCGGGATGAGCCCATGGCCTCAAGTATGTCTCGTGTGGCGGTCATACAAATCTCGCCCTCGACGGGCAGGGTGGCGCCTTCGCTGTAGACGTCATCGGTGTGCAGCACGAAGCCACGATCAGAGCTGACCGGCCCGCCATCCAGCACGAATGTGTCCGGCACGTCGGTTTCGATCGGCACGTCCAGCTGTTCCAGTAGTTGCGGCAGACGCAGGTGGGCCATCGGCTTGTTGAGCACGATGCCCATCGCGAATTCGGGAGAGTGCGCACAGACCAGGATGACAGAACGGGCAAATCGCTTGTCGCCGATGCCGGGCAAGGCGATCAGAAGCATGCCTGTCAGGTCTGTGTCCATGGGGCGCGGATATCCTTCCACGCCAAGGCTGGGGGATCAGGACCTGTTTGGCAAGGGCGGTATTCCTTGCGTCGATGCTTCAGGCCACCTATTTCCATGGTCAAACCTGCAGGGAGAAAAGCAGATGAGCATCAAGGTTGGCGACAAGCTTCCGGACGCAACTTTCATGGAAATGACCGCAGACGGTCCCGCACCGCTCAGCACGGCTGACGTGTTCGGGGGCAAGACCATCGCCCTCTTCGCGGTTCCGGGCGCCTACACGCCGACCTGCTCGGCCAAGCACCTGCCGGGCTTCGTCGACCATCTCGATGATTTCAAGGCCAAAGGCGTGGACGAAGTGGTCTGCACCTCGGTCAACGACGTCTTCGTCATGGGCGCCTGGGGCAAGAGCGCCGGCGCAGATGGCAAGGTGCGCATGCTGGCTGACGGCAACGGCACATTCGCCAAAGCGCTCGGTCTTGAAATGGATGGTTCGGGCTTCGGCATGGGCCAACGCTCGCAGCGCTACTCCATGATCGTCAAGGACGGCACGGTTGCAGAGCTCAACGTCGAGCAGGGCGGTGAATTCAAGGTTTCCAGCGCCGACTACATGCTCGGACAACTTTGAAAAATAAGCGCTAACGCCTCTTAACGAAATCAGTCCATGATCGGCGTGCCTCGGGGACAGGCACGCCGATTTTGTTCGTTTCTTATTGAAAAACGGCAAGCCCTCCCCACGTCTATTGAACGCAACAAAGGAGAGGGACTCATGGACCCAATTTCGAGCGTGTTTCTGCTGATTGCCGCGGTGGGCCTCATCGTCATCCTGTCATCGGTAAAGCAGGTACCGCAGGGCTATAACTGGACGGTCGAGAATTTCGGCCGCTACACACGCACACTGAACCCTGGCCTGCATCTCCTGATGCCGATCTACCAGAAGGTCGGCCGCAAGATGAACATGATGGAAACCGTGCTGGACGTGCCCCAGCAGGAAGTCATCACCAAGGATAACGCCATGGTGTCGTGCGATGCCATCGTCTTCATCCAGGTCATCGACGCCGTCGCGGCGGCGTATGAGGTGAACAACCTTCATAACGCGATCCAGAACCTTGCGCTGACCAATATCCGTACCGTTGTCGGCTCGATGGACCTCGATGAGGTGCTTTCGAACCGTGACGACATCAACGCGCGCCTGCTGCACGTGATCGACGCGGCGACCAATCCGTGGGGCGTGAAGGTCACGCGGATCGAGATCGCCGATCTCAGCCCGCCGGCCGACATCACTGAAGCGATGAACCGCCAGATGAAGGCCGAGCGCCTGAAACGTGCGGAAATCCTGACGGCGGAAGGCGACAAACAGTCTGCCATCCTCAAGGCGGAAGGCCAGAAGCAGGCCAAGATCCTTGAAGCTGAGGGCCGCCGTGAAGCTGCCTTCCGTGATGCCGAAGCCCGCGAACGCGAAGCCGAGGCAGAAGCCAAGGCGACGGCGGTTGTCAGCGAAGCCATCGCCAAGGGCGACGTCAACGCGATCAACTACTTCCTCGGCCAGGCCTATGTCGAAGCCTTCGGCAAACTGGCGACGAGCCCGCAGCAGCGGACCGTCATCATCCCGGCCGAATTCTCAAGCATCATCGGCGCTATCGAAGGCATCAAAGGCCTCACGGGCGCCGCGAAAGAGGTCCAGGTGCAAAGCGGCGCCGTGCCGCCGACCCGCACCTAGGCGGCCATCTTCTTCCAGCGTCCCGGACTGACCCGGGGCGCCGGATAGACTTCCTGCTGAAGGGACACATACAATGATGGAAGAGATCTTCACTCACCTGACCGTCTGGCACTGGCTGGCTTTTGGTCTTGTCCTGCTGGGCATCGAGATGATGACCGGGACGTTCGACTTCCTGATGATCGCGATTGCTGCCTGGGCGTCTGCCGCGTTTGCCTGGCTTGCTCCGGACAGCCTGGCCGGCTGGGAAGGTCAGCTGTTCTTCTTCGGCGGGGCCGCCATCGTTATGGTCGTGTTCGGGCGTACCTTGCTCAGCGGCCTGCGGGGCAAAGCTGAAGAACACCCGACCCTCAACAAACGGATGGCCAGCCTTGTCGGCCAGCGCGGCGTGGCCTCAGCCGATTTCTCAGCCTCCGGCGAAGGAAGGGTCAAGATCGGCGACACGATGTGGGGCGCCGAAACCGTTGAGGGGTCTGAGACTGTCCGGAGCGGTGACGCTGTGGTGGTCGAGGGCGCGCGTATGAACACGGCCCTCGTCCGGAAGAGCAGCTAGGCTTTCAGATCAGTGCGCGTCTTTGATGAAGGCGCGCACGTCATCTGATAGTTTGATGCCGTCCTGTTGGGTCAGGTACATCATATGCCCGGCGTCATAGTAATCGAACTGGACCCGGTCGAGCACGACGCCGTTCTTGTGAAGTGCCATTTCAGCCCCGAAGAACGGCGTGGCCAGATCGTACCAGCCAGTGGCCAGCATGACTTTCAGGTCCGGGTTCTCACGCATGCCTTTGCCAAGCCACGGCGTGACATTGACATAAGCCGGCCAGCCGCCGCCATCCACGCTCCAGTTCCACTGTGAACCCGGCTCGCCGGTCAGCACCTTGTAGGGGCGGGTGAAGTCCACTTTCAATTCGCGGGTCAGATAATCATTGATCGCGGCGACATAGGCGACATCCATTCCGTAGCCGGACGGGTCATTCTCCGGAGAGTCCGCCGTGCCTTCGCTGTCGACGCCTTTGTAGCGGCCATCGAAACGGCCGACGGTGTAGCCCTCATCGCGTAGCAATTCCTTGCGATAGCGGGTCGGGTCGACGCGCAGCTTGGCCTGCTCGATCCACTTTGCCGAAACGCCGAGATAGTCGCTCATGTCGGCGGCGATTTCGCTTTCCTGCATCGACGTCAGCGTTGAGCCGCGGATCAGCGCAGGGGCCAGCGTGTCGGTGGCATAGTCGCGGGCATCCTTCACGAAGGCGTCGAAATCATTGTTCCAGCGCGTCTTGTTGGCCTTGCCGTGATACCAGGCGATGGCCGCTTCGGTGGGGAAGAAGGCGATATGGGCTGAGTCATTGCCCGGTGCGAAACGGGCGTTCTGGAAGTCCAGGATCGCCGAAATCAGGATCACGCCGTTGAGGCCAATGCCGTTCCAGCCGCCCTGCAGCTTCTCGGTCAGTGCTGCCGCACGCGTGGTGCCATAGCTTTCGCCGGCCAGGAATTTCGGGCTGTTCCAGCGTCCATTCTCGGTCAGCCAGAGGCGGATGAATTCGGCGATGCTGTCGGCGTCTTCGTTCACGCCGTAGAATTCCTTGCCCTTCGTATCGCCCAGCGGACGGGAATAGCCGGTGCCGACGGGATCGATGAAGACGAGGTCCGTTACATCCAGCAGGGAGTTCTGGTTGTCCTGCATCGTGTAGGGCGGGGCGCCGACGCCGGTGGCATCGGACGGCGTGATGACCTGCTTCGGACCAAACGCACCCATGTGCAGCCACAGCGACGCAGAGCCAGGTCCGCCATTGAAGATGAAGGTGACCGGGCGTTGGGCCGGGCTGGCAACATCGCTGCGAACATAGGTGACTGAGAAGATCGACGCGGTTGGCTCATCCTTCTCGTCGCGCAGATAGGTCTCGCCTGCGATGGTCTTGTACTTGATTGTCTCACCGCGCAGCTTGAATGCGTGGTCTGAGGTGAAGACCTTCGGCTCCGGAATGTCGGCCTTGGCGGCGGGTGTGGCGGCGGGTCTGGCAGGCTCTTCTGCGAAGGTGGGCGCAAAGGCTGGCCCCATGGAGAGGGCAAAGCCCAAAGCAATCAACCAATTCCGCATGATAAATACCCCATTGTTTCAATTTGGGCGGACCCTAGCAGCCAGACGCTCTGCTGCAAGACCGGCCTTCAGCCGGGGACTCGTGGCCAAACGAAAAACGCCGGCATCGCGAGACGCCGGCGCTTCGTTCCAGATGGAATAAGGATCAGGACGCGGTCGGCGAGACACCGAAACCAGGCGCGACGTTTGGCGTGGCGCTGGCGGACGGCTTGGCGTCGCTGACGGCGGCGCGCGGCGTTGCGTCTTTCAGCGGGTCATCCGAGTGCTTCACCTGGCCTTCGAACACGGCGTTCGACTGAATCTGCAGTGACGAGTGGACGATGTCCCCCTTCACGTGCGCACCCGTTTCAAGCTCGACTTTGCGAGCGCGGATGGAGCCTTTGATGCGGCCCTTCACTCTGACGACTTCGGCTTTCACTTCGCCAGTGATGTGACCGGATGCGCCGATTGTGATGTCGGTTGCGGCCACGTCACCATCGACGGTGCCGTCGATCTGGAGCGCGCCCTCGGAAATCACCGAGCCGTTGATCTTCATATCAGCGCAGATAATCGAAGCTGCCCGGGCGGCCGGCTTCGAAGCGGCGCCGCGAATGGCATCGACGGAGGGTTGGACCTTTGCCGGCTCAGGAGCCGGGGGCGGTGTGCTGTGTTTGTTACTCTTCGTGAACATGACGGCCTGCTTTCAGGAATTCTATTGGATCATAAGGTTTGCCGTTAAACCAGACTTCGAAATGAAGGTGGTCCCCCGTGCTTCGACCGGTTGTACCCATCTTGCCCACAAGATCGCCGACCTCCACGGTATCACCCTTTTTTACAGTAGTTCCGCTGAGGTGGCCATAGCGCGACTTGAAGCCGTGCCCATGGTCGATTTCCACGAGGCGCCCGTACCCGGAACGGGGGCCTGCGTAGCTGATAACGCCGGGGCCAGCGGCGACAATCGGCGCGCCATGGTACGCAGCCATATCGATGCCATTGTGCCAACCCGGGCGCTTTTTGAAAGGATCGACGCGAACGCCGTAATTACTGGTCAACCGGTAGGGCACGCCGACCGGAATGCCGAGCGGCAGCGAGGAGACGATATCCTCGTAATACACCATTTCGGCGACGCGGGCCTGGGTTTGGGCCAGGCGGTTGTAGAACGTGGCGTCAGCCAGTGAGAGCCCGGTGAGATCACGTCCCGCCGTTGCATTCGCGAGCGAAATGAACGGGCCGCCGGTTTCGCTGCTGGCGATAATGCGGTTGGAACCGATTGTGGTGAGAGCAAGAATTCCGCGCGCGCGTTCGGTGCGTTCGGTCGCGATTTCCTCGGCTTCGTCGAGGATCCGCTCCTGGTTCATCTTGAGGGATTTGACCGAGCCGCGCGAACTGGCGGTTTCGAACTGGGCGGTGATGCGGACAGGTTCACGCGACTGGCGCGAGTCAGCTTCTTCGATCGAGGCCTCGACGAGAAGCGCGGAGCCATCCCCCTTCAGCGAAGAGGTTTCGAGGTCATCCTCGCCCTTGAGCTGCTTGTAGAGATCTTCGAGAGACTTCTGGCGTTCTTCCCACTCAACCGTTTCTTTCTGGAACGCGTCGGTGCGTTCTTCCAGCAATGAACGGGAGAGGGCGTCCTTGGCGCGAAGTTCCTGCACCCAGCGCTCATACTTGGCGAGTTCGCGGCCATCGGGATTGCCGGACAGGGCGCTGCTGCTGCCGCCGAGCACGAAACTGCCGGTCGCAAAAATCGTCCAACCAACAATCGCTGTTACACCGGCAGCAAAAATTGCCTGCTGCCACGGGGACACAGAAATATAGCGGACGGTGCCGCCGCTGCGGTGGTAAATTTGACGCTCAGGGAAGGCTTTATTGAAGGCAGCCTTCAGATTCGAGCTCCACTTAGCCATTCAACGCCACCCGTAGACCGGAGAAATTAGCCCCCGCTGCAGTAGGTACTACAGCAAGTTTCCCAAACCCTTGGGCACAATACATACCGATTTCGATACGTGACGGAACCCCTTGGGCACAGAATTCATGTAAATTTTCGCTCATGAGGGTAAAAGGCTTGTTAAGCATGAGAAAATTCCGTGCAGAGCGTCTGAAATCAAGGTGCGGATTTTACTGCGGTGAGCACCTCTTCAGCATGTTCCTTTACACGCACTTTGCGCCAGATTCGGATTACCTTTCCGTCAGGTCCGATCAAAAAGGTTGAGCGCTCAATTCCCATATAGGTCCGGCCGTAGTTCTTCTTCTCCACCCAGACCCCGTAAGCCTCACAAACCGTGCCGTCTTCATCGGAGCCGAGCGTGATTCCGAGGTCGTGTTTGCCGGCAAACTTGTCGTGCCGGGCCATGGTGTCCCGCGACACGCCGACGACTGCGGCGCCGGCTTTGGCAAAGTCCTTGGCGAGGTCGCTGAAATCCTTCGCTTCAGTGGTGCAACCGGGCGTGTCATCCTTCGGGTAGAAGTAGAGAACGAGGGTCTGGCCCTTGAAGTCACCGAGCTTTATGGGGCCTTGCGTTGAATCCATGCTGAAATTCGGGGCGCGGCCGCCTTCTTTGAGTCCGATTGCCATGTAATCCTCCTATGGTGCGGTCCGGCTGCACTGCCTATACCAGACACAGCGCTGAACGGCGTGTATCTCAGGATCCGACTTGTACGGAGCGTGCCCTTGGTCCGCCAGACCGCCTCACACATTATTCTCGAGTTGCTCGGCGGCCTGATCCTGTTGGTCCTTGTTGCGGCGGGTCTGCTGGCGGCGCGCCTCTATAGCGGGCCCATGGACCTGTCCATGTTCAAGGACGACCTTGAGCGGGCCATGACCGAAGCACGCGACGGACGCGAGGTGCGTCTGGGCAGCGTCCAGCTCGAATGGTCGGCGGCGGACAAGCGCCTGCATATTTCCGGCACGCGTCTGCAGATGCTGGACGTGAAAGGCAATCTCAGCGCCGAAGCAGACCACGCCAATATCGTTCTGTCGGGCTCGTCCCTCGTGCTGGGCAATATCGAAGTGCTTCGCCTCGACCTGGATGGGGGCTGGGTGAACATCGACCAGGAGAGCCCGACAATCTGGTATGTCGGCGGCGAGCCGATGCCGGCGATCCCGGTCGGCAAGCTTCCGGAGACGCCGCAGGAGTGGCTGCAGCGCGCGAATGAAATCCTGCCGCCCCTGCTACTGGCGCTGGAAGAGGGCGAACAGCGCTACGCGCTCGAATATCTCGGGTTCAACGGGTTCGAGTTCCGCGTGCGTGACGCCAACCAGCAACCGATCCTGAATGTCTCCGATTCCAATGGGCAGATCTCCCGTGAGGCCGATGGTATTTTGGTGAGTGTTGCCGGCAGCGGCGCAGGCGCCGGTCTTCCGGGCGGGCTTGCGGCCACCTTGCGGTCCTACACAGCCGAAGGCCGGCTGCATGCTGAGTTCGCCGTCGCCGACTGGCCGTTGGCAGACCTGGCCGCCCGGTTCGGCGCCGAAGTGGACGCGTTTGCCGGACTGCCTGCGGATGCCGATGTCTCGCTTGATTACGCGCGCGCGACAGGCGTCGACCAGATCGCCTTTCATTCCAATATGGGCCAGGGCCATGTGCCCTTCGCTGGTGGCCTAGATGTCGAGGGGCTGGACGTCACCGCAACCTATCTCGCCAATGACGACACGCTTCGGCTGGACCTGACAGGCCAGAAGGTTGGCCCGGCGAGTGGTCAGGCCACTTTGACGCTGAAGAACATCCTTCAGGGCGAAGCCGCACACGAGATCGAACTGGCGAGCGACGACCTCACGCTGGATCTGACGCCAATGTTCGAGGGGCCTCTGACGCTGACAGGCCTCAAGGCGACCGGTCTGCTGGCCGTCAATGCGCTGCAGCTCGACGATCTGGACCTCAAATTCACGCAAGGCGACGCGGGTTTCCACCTGACCGGAGCCATCGGCATGACGCCCGACAAGCAGCCGGGTGAACCCCCAATCCTCGCCAGCCTTTCGCTGGAGACCGAGGGCACCGTATCCAAGGATACGGTGCTGGCATTCTGGCCGGTGAAGCTGGGCGATGGCGGTCGCAGGTTTGCAGAGAACAATATTGAAGCCACCGCCCTGCATGACATCAAGGCTCATATCGACCTGACGCGCGACAGTTTCGGCAAAGATGGTTTTCTGCGTGATGACGATCTTGAACTCACATTTGCGGCAGATGGCGCATGGGTGAAGTTCATGTCGGACCTGCCGGCGGTCGAGAATGGTGTCGGCACAGGCCGGCTGACAGGCAACTCATTCCGCGCAACGCTCGATTCCGGCGAATATGGCGGATGGGACCTGGACGAGGCCTCTTTTTCTTTGCCGGCGTTCAATGACCGCGGCGGAGACTTCCGGGTCTTCGCGCGCGGGCATGGCCCGGTTTCCTATGTCATCAAGACCCTCGCGGATTCACGCCTCAAGGTCGACTTCGACCCCTCGCGCCTGTCCGGCAATTCGGAGATGACGTTCGAACTGTTCCGCCCGACTCTGGATAATGTTCCGGATGAGGACATCCGCTACACCGTGATCGGAACGGTGAAAGATGCGGGCCTGAAGGATGCGGCGCTCGGCTTTGACCTGACCGAAGGCGCGGCGAAAGTGAATGTTGACCAGAAGGGCATGACAATTTCCGGCTATGGAAATCTCGGTCCGTCGCCGGTCCAGTTCACCTGGCGCGACGCGTTCAATGATGGCGGCAAGCCGTCTCTGCTCTCGGCCAGCAGCATCGTGACGCCGGATTTCCTGAACGAATTCGGCGTCCTGGGCCGGGCTTATCTTTCGGGTGAGATCCCGATCGAGGTGCAGGCAGAAATCGGTGATGGCATGCAGATCGAGGCGGATGCTGCCCTCGATCTTGGCGAGTCGCGGCTGGATCTGTCCGAGATCGGCTGGGTGAAGGCACGCAACAAGCCCGCCAAGGCATCCGTGCACTATAAAGGCCTGAAAGAGGGTTATGCCGCCACGATCGTGCTGCATGCGGACGATGCCTATCTCGATGGTGACTTTACGCTGGGCGGAGACTCCAAGCTTGTCTCGGCCACGCTGCGCCGGGCCTATCTCAAGAACAAGGCCGATGTTGGTGGAACCGTGACGCGCCAGGGTGGCACGCTCAATATCGGCCTGACCGGCACGTATCTCGACCTGTCCGGCCTGATGCCCGGCGTCGGTGCGATTGGCGACGCGGATACAGGCAGCAAGACGCCGCTGAGTGTCACGGCGAATGTCGACACGCTGACCCTTCGTCCCGGCCTCGACATGACAGAGGCAAGTGTCTCCATGGCGTCAGGCGCCAAAGGCATCGAGACGTTCGAGGCGACCGGCCTTGCGGCAGACGGCTCGCCCTTCAAGGCCAAGTTCGACACCCATGGTGGCCAGGCGGCAACCATCCATGTCGCCAGCGGAGATGCTGGCTTTATCGCCAGCGCGTTCCTCGGGATCGACTATCTGGAGGGCGGCCAGCTGGAGCTGGACGGCACGCTGCCCAATGGCGACAAGCCAGCCAGATTCAATATCGGCATCACCAATACGCGCATGCGCAATGCGCCCTTCCTGACGCAGATCCTGTCGCTGGCATCGCTGCGCGGCCTGGCCGATACGCTGGGCGGGGAAGGCGTTCTGTTCTCGCGGATCGACATTCCGCTGACCATCGCGGGTGAACGCTATGTGGTTGACGGCGCAAAGGCACAGGGGCCGGCGCTGGGGCTGACAACGAATGGCTTCTTTGACTCCAAGAGTAGCAAGATTCAGTTCGACGGCGTGCTGGTGCCTAGCTTCGGCATGAACTCCGCACTCGGATCAATCCCGATCATTGGTGACCTCGTGGTCGGCCGTGACGGGGAGGGCGTGTTCTCGCTGACCTATGCCGTGCGCGGCACGATGGAAAAAGCCAACGTGTCGGTGAACCCGCTGTCAGCGCTGGCGCCGGGCGTCATCCGACGCATCTTCGAGAACCCGTCAGATACGACCATTCCCGAGGCAAAGCCCCGCGCGCCGGACGAGCCGATCCCGTCCGAGCTCGCACCGATCCCGGACGAGGAATTCTAGCCTAGACCGGCTTCACCAGCGCGTGACGCTTTTTGCCTGCGGACAGCTTGATCGTGCCATCAACAATGTCGGCCTCTGACAGCGTGGCGTTCTGATCCGTCACCGCCTTGTCGTTCACCTTCGCGGCGCCCTGCTTGATCAGACGGCGCGCCTCGCCATTGGACTCCGTCAGGCCCGCCGCCGTGAAGGCCGCTGCCACGAGATAGTCCCCGGAAAGCTCCGTAGACGGAATTTCTACCGTCGGCAGCGCTTCTGCCGTGCCGCCACCGGCAAACACAGCTGCCGCCGCCGCTTCGGATTCCTTCGCCGCTGCTTCGCCATGCAGCAGGGTCGTGGCGGCATTCGCCAGCGCGACCTTGGCCTTGTTGATCTCGGCGCCTTCGAGTTTCTCCAGCGTCTCGATCTCTTCCAGCGAAAGCTCGGTGAACAGGCGCAGGAAGCGGCCGACATCGGCGTCTTCGGAATTGCGCCAGAACTGCCAATATTCGTAGGGGCTCTTGCGGTCTGCATTCAGCCAGACAGCACCATCGGCCGTCTTGCCCATCTTGCCGCCGGAAGCGGTCGTGATGAGGTGCGCCGTAATGCCGAACACGTCGCCGCCTGCGGCCTTGTGCACGAGGTCCACGCCGCCGATGATATTGCCCCACTGGTCCGATCCGCCGAGCTGAATGCGGCAGTTCTGCCGGCGGAACAGTTCGAGGAAGTCATAGGACTGCATCAGCAGGTAGTTGAACTCGAGGAAGGTGTAGGGCTGCTCGGCGGCCAGACGCCGGGCGACCGTGTCCTGCTTCACCATCGTGTTGATGGTGAAATGCACGCCCACTTCGCGCAGCATCTCAATATAGCCAAGTTTGCTCAGCCAATCGTCATTATTGACCATGATGGCGTCGGTCGGACCGTCACCGAAGGTCAGGAATGGCATGAAGGCTTTCTTGATGCCGGCAATGTTGGCCTCGATCTGCTCATTGGTGAGCAGCGGGCGGGACTTTTCCTTGTCGGTCGGGTCGCCCACTTTCGTGGTGCCGCCGCCCATCAGGACGACCGGCTTTCCGCCCGCCTTCTGGAAATGGCGCAGCATCATGATCTGAAGCAGCGAGCCGACGTGAAGGCTGTCCGCCGTCGCGTCGAAGCCGATATACGCAACCGGAACGCCCGCCGAGCAATAGGCGTCAAGCTCGGTCTCGTGCGTGACCTGCTTGATGAAGCCGCGCGACTGCAACGTCTTCAGGAATTCCGACTTGAATTGGCTCATTTTCTCGTGTCTCCGTGAAGGCAGCGCGCCTAGCATGGAAAGAGGCCTCCTTGAACACTGCGATTTCAGATTCAGAGCCAAAATGGGTTGCCGGCTTCATGTCGGGCACTTCGCTGGACGCCGTGGACGCGGCTCTGATCCTGACCGATGGTCGCAAAGTGCTGGAGTTCGGCGCCACCGCAGAGCGCAAATATGCCCCGCAGGAACGCCGGATTCTGCAGGAAGCGACGGATGTCGCCCGCGCCTGGAACTGGTCCGGCCCCGCGCCAGGGGCCGCATTCGAGGCTGCGAAGGCCGTCATCACGCAGACCCATGCTGAGGCCATGGCGCAGCTTCTCTCTGGCTGGAGAGGCCCCGCGCCGGTGCTGGCCGGGGTGCATGGGCAGACCGTCCTGCATCGCCGCCCGGTGGCCGGACGGACCGGGGCGACGCTTCAGCTGATTGATGCACCCGCCATGCGCGAAGCACTGGGTGTGCCGCTGGCCTGTGACTTCCGCACGGCAGATGTGGCCGCTGGCGGGCAGGGCGCGCCACTCGCCCCGGCCTATCATTCGGCTTTGCTGGAACATCTCGGCGAAGGCGCCGCCTGTGTGCTGAACCTCGGCGGCGTGGCGAACATCACCGCGAAACTGTCAGACGGCACGCTGATCGCCTTCGATACAGGCCCTGCCAACGGCCCGATCGACGAGTGGGTCGAGGGTCACGGGGCCGGCACGCACGATTTCGGTGGGCATCTCGCGCTAGCGGGTAAGTCGGACGAAGACCTGCTGGAACGCCTGCTGCAGCACGACTGGTTCACCGAACCGGCGCCCAAATCGCTCGACCGCTATGATTTCAGCGCGGCCATGGCGCAGGGCATGTCTCTGGAGAATGGCACGGCGACACTAACCGAATTTTCGGCCCGGGCTGTGGCGATGGGCGTGGCGCTGCTGCCGGAAGTGCCTTCGCGGGTCATCGCGTGCGGCGGCGGGCGGCACAATCCGGCGCTGATGGATGCCCTGACGCGCGCGCTGCCGTGCCCTGTCTACAGCGCAGAGGGCGTCGGCTGGCGCGGTGACAGTATTGAAGCGGAGGCGTTTGCCTTCCTTGCGGCCCGAACGGCGCGCGGCCTGCCCATCAGCTGGCCCGGCACGACAGGCGTGCCGGAGCCAATGACAGGTGGCATAGTGCTGGCCTAGTCGCCTTCGGCTTCGAGACGCAGCTTCTCTTCTGCAGCAGCGAGGCGGCGCAGCAGGTATTCCTCGCAGGACTCGATCAGATCGTCGCGGCGGTCCACATAGAAGTGGTTGGCGCCGTGGATCGTTGCGCGCTCGATCTCTTCGCCCTTCTGGACGCGGACCTTGGTGAGGGCGCGCTCGACGTCTTCCGGAGCTGACACGGCATCCTTGTCGCCTGAGACGATCAGGCCCGATGCCGGGCAGGGCGCCAGGAAGGAGAGGTCATAGTGGTTTGCCGGCGGCGAGATGGCGAGGAAGCCGTCAATCTCCGGGCGGCGCATCAGCAGCTGCAGCGTGATCCAGGCCCCGAAAGAGTAACCGGCACACCAGACATAGCGCGGGCTTTCCGAAATATTCTCAATGTAATCAAGAACATAGGCGGCGTCTTCGAGTTCGCCAATGCCCTGGTCATACTGGCCCTGGCTGCGGCCGACGCCGCGCGAGTTGTAGCGCAGCACGCCAAACCCGTGTTTCTCGAACATCTGGTACAGCATGATCGTGATCGGATCCTGCATCGTGCCACCGGCTTTCGGGTGGGGATGAAGAATCAGCGCAATCGGCGCGCCCGGATAAGGCGGCTCTGTATAACGCGCTTCGATACGACCCTGCGGCCCCGGAATGATGAGTTCTGCCATGCCTGCCTCGAAATTTCGATTGAAGGGCGGGGTGATAAGCCAAACAGGGACTGAAATGCAAATTTTTCTGCAGGTGCACCTGCGGCCCGCAGACGCTATATGGGCCTCATGATCTATGCAGACCACAATGCGACCAGCCCGCTGCGCCCGGAAGCACGCGAAGCCATGCTCGCCGCTTACGACATGGGGCCGGTCAATCCGTCCTCCGTCCATACGGCGGGGCGGGCCGCACGCGGCGTGGTCGAGCGGGCGCGGGCAACCCTTGGCGGCGCCATTGGCAGCCGCGCCGAAGACATTGTCTTCACCTCCGGCGGCACCGAATCCGACAGCCTCGCCGTGCATGGCGCCGTCGCGGGCCTTGGCGGCAAGTGCACGCTGATCGTCTCCGCGCTGGAACATGAGGCCATCGGCAAGGCTGCGGCCCATTCCGGCGTACCCATGGAGACGGCCTATCTCACCTCCGCCGGAACCGTGGACCTGGACGACCTCGCCGCCCGCCTGAGTGCCTGGGACCATGCGGCCAAGGGCACGCCGGTCCTGTGCCTCATGCTGGCCAACAACGAGACCGGCATCATCCAGCCCGTCGCTGAAGCAGCTGCCCTTGTGCGCGCGGCAGACGGCCTGACGATTTGCGACGCGGTGCAGGGCCTCGGCAAGGTTCCGGTCAATGTCGGCCTGCTGGGCGTCGATTACCTGTCGCTGACCGCGCACAAGATCGGCGGACCGCAGGGCGCAGGCGCCCTCTGGCACCGGGCAGGCGCCCCGCTGAAGGCCGTCCAGTATGGCGGCGGACAGGAACGCGGGCTCCGCTCTGGCACCGAAAACGTTGCCGCCATCGCCGGCTTTGCTGCCGCCGTGGAAGCCGCGCTGCGCGACATGCCGAAATATCAGGCGCTTGGCCCCCTGCGCGACGCCATGGAAGCCCGGCTGGAGGCTGAAGGCGGCGTCATCGTCACCGGCAAGGCCTCGCCGCGTCTTGCGGGCGTGTCGAACTTCGCAAAGCCCGGTTTTCCGGCGGAAACACAGGTCATGGCGATGGATCTGGCGGGTGTCTGCGTCTCCGCAGGCTCGGCCTGCTCGTCCGGCAAGGTCAAGCGCAGCCTGGTCCTGATGGCCATGGGCGCGGACGATACCCTTGCAGAATCGGCAATCCGCACCAGCTTTGGATGGAGTACACTGCCGTCAGACTTTGACGGCGTTGCCGATGCATGGCTGAAGGCAGCCGGGCGCATCAGCGCAAAGGAACAGGCATAATGGACTGCTGCGGCGGAACAGACGAACATGAGGACGATTGCACCGAAGTGATCGTCAAAGAGGGCATCGACGCGAAAACCGTCGAGGCCGCGAAGGCGCTTGAGTCCGAGAATTATTCTGCCGGCTTCTCCACCACGATCGACATGGAGTTCTCGCCGAAGGGCCTGTCGGAAGACACGATCCGGTTCATTTCGGCGAAGAAGGAAGAGCCGGACTGGCTGCTGGAATGGCGCCTCGCCGCCTATCGCCGCTGGCTGACCATGGAAGAGCCGACCTGGGCCAAGGTCCGCTATTCGCCGATCGACTATCAGGCCTATTATTACTACGCCGCGCCCAAGTCCGGCGCGAAATATGAGTCCATCGACGACGTGCCGCAGGAAATCCTCGACACGTATGCAAAGCTCGGCATCCCGCTGCGCGAGGCCGAAGTGCTGCTGGGCGTGGAAGGCGCGGCTGAAACCGCCGCCGCCGCCCGCGAGAAGCCGCGCGTTGCCGTCGATGCCGTGTTCGACTCTGTCTCTGTCGCCACCACGTTCCGCAAGGAACTGGAAAAGGCCGGCGTGATCTTCATGTCGATCTCCGAGGCTGTGCGCGACCATCCGGAGCTTGTGAAGAAATATCTCGGCAGCGTCGTTCCGCAGTCGGATAACTTTTTCGCCACGCTGAACAGCGCCGTCTTTTCGGATGGCACGTTCGTCTATGTGCCCAAGGGCGTGCGTTGCCCGATGGAGCTGTCGACCTATTTCCGTATGAACGCGGAGAACACGGGGCAGTTTGAACGTACCCTGATTATCTGCGATGAGGGGGCTTATGTCTCCTATCTCGAAGGCTGCACCGCGCCGATGCGGGACGAGAACCAGCTCCACGCCGCTGTGGTAGAACTGGTCGCTCTCGACGATGCCGAGATCAAATACTCCACCGTCCAGAATTGGTGGCCGGGCGACGAAGACGGCAAGGGCGGCATCTATAATTTCGTGACCAAGCGCGGCGACTGCCGAGGTGCGCGCTCGAAAATCTCCTGGACACAGGTCGAGACAGGCTCAGCCGTGACGTGGAAATACCCGTCCTGCATCCTGCGCGGCGATGACAGCGTGGGCGAGTTCTACTCCATCGCCGTCACCAATGGCCGCCAGCAGGCCGACACCGGCACAAAGATGATCCACCTCGGCAAGCGCACGCGCAGCCGGATCATCTCCAAGGGCATCTCGGCCGGCAAGTCAGACAACACCTATCGCGGCCTCGTCTCGATCAACAAGCGGGCCGAAAAGGCGCGTAACTTCACCCAGTGCGACAGCCTGCTGATCGGCGGACGCTGCGGCGCCCACACCGTGCCTTATGTCGAGAACCGCCGCGCCGATGCGCAGCTGGAGCATGAGGCAACCACCACCAAGCTCTCCGAAGACCAGCTCTTCTACGCCCGCCAGCGCGGCCTCGGTGAGGAGCAGGCCGTGGCCCTCCTGGTCAACGGCTTCGTCCGCGAAGTGCTTCAGGAACTGCCGATGGAGTTCGCGGTGGAGGCCCAGAAGCTGCTCGAAGTGAGCCTTGAGGGCAGTGTTGGGTAAGGAAGCCTTCTCCCGCTGGCTCGCCGCCTATGCCGCGGCGCTCTCGAACGGGAACTGGACGAGCTGCGCCAAACTCTTCACCGAAGACGCCATCTTCCTGCCGACACCCTTCGACAGCCCCGTGCGGGGCGGAGACCGGATCTCAGCCCACCTTCAGGCCGCCTGGTCCCGGTTCGACCGGGTGGATTTCACCGCCGAAGCCATTGCCCCCGGCTGGGCCCATTGGCATGTCGCCGCCGGGCTCGATGTATTGGAGGAGTCCGTACGGTTCGATGGCCTGCTGAACGCCGAATTTACAGGCGCTGAGGCTTGTACACGGCTGGTTCTGTGGACAGAAAGCCTCTCCCCCCACGAAGACGACATTCTGGCCCAGCGGGACGCGTAGGACGCTCCAGGCCTGTCGGCCCTGTTTCCCTGCGTTTTTGGCCGGACGCCTGTTGGACAGATTAGCCGTTCTCCACACCCCATTCCTGACCTAAGGGCTTTCCCTGAGGCCCGGTCGGCCCTACATCCGCCCCATGTTGAAGATTGAGAACCTGACCGCCACTGTCGGCGACGACGCCAAGCAGATCATCAATGGGCTGACCCTTGAGGTGCCCGCCGGTGAAGTGCACGCCATCATGGGCCCGAACGGGGCCGGCAAGTCGACCCTGTCCTACGTGCTGACCGGCCGGAACGGCTATGAGGTCACCGGCGGCAGTGCGACGCTGAACGGCGAGAACATCCTCGGCATGGCGCCGGAAGAGCGCGCCGCCAAGGGCATGTTCCTGTCCTTCCAGTACCCGGTCGAGATCCCCGGCGTGCCGGTGATGACCTTCGTGCGCACGGCCATGAACTCCCAGCGCAAACTGCGCGGCGAGGCCGAGATTTCCGCGCCGGACTTCATCAAAATGTCCCGCGACATCGCCAAGACGCTGAAACTTGATCCCGAGATGCTGAAGCGTCCGGTCAATGTCGGTTTCTCGGGAGGCGAGAAGAAGCGGCTCGAAATCTATCAGATGATGATGCTGGAGCCGAAATTCCTGATCCTCGACGAGACCGACTCAGGCCTCGACATCGACGCGCTGAAGACGGTCGCCGAGGGCGTCAACGCCATGCGCGCGCCGGATCGGGGCATGCTGGTGATCACCCACTATCAGCGCCTGCTGGACTATATCAAACCGGACAAGGTGCACGTGCTGGCCGCTGGCCGCATCATCAAGACCGGCGGACCGGACCTCGCCCACCGCCTCGAAGCCGAAGGCTATGACGGCGTTCTGGGAGAAGCGGTGTGACCACCGCCCTGCGCGACCTGATCACCAACCCCAACGCGGCGGAGCTGGAGCTCCTCGCGCGCTATGGCATGTTGCCGGAAGATGCGCGCCGGGCTCGCGCGTTCGAGGCCTTTGCGAAAGAGGACCTGCCGCACCGCCGCATCGAAGGCTGGCGCTGGACGGACGTGAAAGCTGCCCTTCAGGTCATTGAAACGCCTCCCAGGATCACCGTCGCTGACACCCTGATCACGGATAATGCCCTCGTGTTCACGTTCACGCCCACAGGATTTACCTGGCCGGAAGACCTTCCCGAGGGCATCCGCGTGCTGGCCAAGCCTGAGGCGCAGGCCTTTGGCGGGGCCGAAACCATGCCGCTCGGCGCCCTCGCTGCGGCGCTCTCCGGCGGCGGGAAGCGCCCCGGCACGCTGATGATCGAAGTGGCCGGAACAGACCTGCCGCGCCTGCACTTCCAGTTCAGCGGCGCAGGCGAGGCGAACTTCGCCCGCATCCAGATCCTCGTGCGCCCGGGCGCCTTTGTCGCGGTCAGTGAATCCTATCTCGGCGGGGCAGGCTTTACCGCTTCGCTCCTGGAGTATTCATTACAGAAGGGTGCTGTCCTCTCGCGCACGGTCTACCAGCGTGCCAGCACGGCAGAAGTGCTCGCCTCCACGGCGTCCGTCCAGCTCGACGAGGGCGCGGCATACACCCAGACGACCCTTGCTTTCGGGGCCAAACTCGCCCGTCTTGAAACGCGCGTCAGCCATCAGCAAGCCGGCGCGAAGGCGACGCTGAACGCCGCCTATCTCTGCGCGGCGGGCCACCATGCCGACATCACGACCGACGTGCGCCACGGCGCCCCAGCCTGCGTCACACGCCAGGTCACCAAGGGCGCCGTGCTGGACGGCGGCCGCGGCGTGTTCCAGGGCAAGTTCCTGGTCCCCCGCAATGTCGGCCAGAAGACCGACGCAGACATGCAGCACAACGCGCTGTTGCTGGAGGAAGGCGCCGAAGTCTTCGCCAAGCCGGAGCTGGAAATCTACGCCGACGACGTGGAATGCGCCCACGGCAACACGTCCGGCGCGCTGGATGCGAACCAGATGTTCTACATGCGCCAGCGCGGCATCGCCGAAGACGAGGCGCGGGCCCTGCTGACCGAGGCCTTCATTGCTGAAGCGCTGGAAACCGCTGGCGATTTGGAAGACGTGCTGCGCGAGCAGGCGCGGGCCTGGCTGGCGCGATGAGCACGCTGCTGGACATCGACGCCATCCGCGCGGAATTCCCGATCCTGTCCCGTCAGGTGAATGGCTATCCGCTGGTCTATCTGGACAATGCAGCCAGCGCGCAGAAGCCTGACGCCGTGATCGACGCGGTCGCCAACCAGTCGCGCACGGCCTATGCCAACGTGCACCGGGGCATCCACACGCTCTCCAACGAGACGACAGAGGCCTATGAGGCCGCCCGCGAGACGGTGCGCAGCTTCGTCAACGCCCCGGCGGTTGAGAACATCATCTTCACCAAAGGCTCGACCGAGGGGATCAACCTCGTCGCTTCGGCTCTGGCGGGTGAGATACAATCGGGCGATGAGATCGTGCTCTCGGTCATGGAGCACCATTCCAACATCATCCCCTGGCACTTCCTGCGTGAGCGCCACGGCGCTGTGCTGCGCTGGGTGGGCCTGACCGATGACGGCGCACTCGACATGGCGGCGCTGGCCGAAGCCATCGGGCCGAAGACCAAATTCGTCGCCATGACGCACATGTCCAACGTGCTGGGCACGGTGACCGACATGGCAAAAATCGTGCGTCTCGCGCATGCCGCTGGCGCGCAGGTGCTGGCTGATGGCAGCCAGGCCGCTGTGCATGTTCCGGTGGACGTCCAGGCCCTCGGCATCGACTGGTATGTCATGACCGGCCACAAGCTCTACGGCCCCACCGGCATTGGCGCGCTCTACGGCACCGCTGAGGCGTTGGACCGGGCGCGGCCCTATCAGGGCGGCGGCGAGATGATCGAGATCGTCACGCGCGACCGGGTGACCTACAACACCGCCCCGCACAAGTTCGAAGCCGGTACGCCGCCAATCCTGGAAGCCATCGGCCTGGGCGCAGCCCTCAAATGGATGCGCAATCATCCGGCTGAGGCCGTTCATGCGCACGAGATGGCGCTCTATCACCGTGCTGTAGACGGTCTGCGCGGCATCAATGGCCTGCGGATCCATGGCGAAGCGCCGGGCAAGGGCGCTGTGCTGACCTTCAGCCTGGAAGGCGCCCATCCGCACGATATTGCCCAGATTCTGGACCGCTACGGCGTCGCCATCCGCGCAGGCCACCATTGTGCGCAGCCCCTGATGGAACATCTGGGCGTGCCCTCGACAGCGCGGGCCTCCTTCGCCATCTACAACACACTCGCCGAGGTCGACGCCTTCATTGAAGCGCTCGCCAAGGCCCGGAAAATGCTGGTATAGGTGGCTCAATGGCCGACGACATGACCTCCCCCAACATCGACGCCGCTGCTGAAACTGCAGCGCCTTCCGCGATTCCACAGGATGAGCTGAACCGGATCACCGACGCCTTGATCGCGTCGTTCAAAACGGTGTTCGACCCGGAAATCCCAGTCGACATCTATGAGCTGGGCCTGATCTACAAGGTGGATATTGATGATGACCGCAAGGTCGATATCGAAATGACCCTCACCGCGCCAGGCTGCCCGGTCGCCGGTGACATGCCGGGCTGGGTGGAAACAGCCGCCCGCACGGTCGAAGGCGTTACGGATGTAGAGGTCCAGCTGACCTTCGATCCGCCGTGGGACCCCTCCCGCATGTCCGATGAAGCGCGCCTTGCGCTGAACATGCTTTAATTGAAAGGACAGGGCCGAGTCCCTATCTTTCCTCCATGGCCAGAAGACCCAGACCCAAACCCGTGAAGCTGACTGACGCCGCTGCGATGCGCGTCAAGGAGATCATGGAAGAACGCGGCGCAGGTTATCTGCGTGTCGGCGTGAAGAATGGCGGCTGCGCCGGCATGGAATACGTCATGGACTATGCCATGGCGCCCGAAACGCTCGACGAAGTGGTCGAGGACAATGGCATCACCATTCTGATCGACGCGAAGGCCGTGCTGTTCCTGCTCGGCAGCGAGGTCGATTTCGAGATGACCCCGCTGCACGAGAAGTTTGTGTTCCGGAACCCGAACCAGACAGACGCCTGTGGCTGCGGCGAAAGCGTGACGATCGTCCCGGCGGTCGCCGACTAAGCCCGCTTATCTGAACTTCATTCGCTATTCTTCACCTAATCGAAGATCGACATGTCGAACTTCCCTCCATTCGTGATGGGGCAGGTCTTGGCGAATGATACGAACACTTTGTCTTTGCCCGGCAGGTTGAGATCATAGGTCTTGCCCTGAAATTTCAGGGTCACCTCTTCCCCTTTGACCACAGCATTGAAGATGCGCCGCGGCACGGCCGGGTCGAACGGGATGATCTTGGTGGAATCCGGGTGGTACCGGAACCGCTCGGCTTGCTTCTTGCCACCAACGGTGAGGATGCCGGATGCCGTCAGGATGCGCAGGGAATGGTCCGGCGCGTCCTCATAGGTGTTCTCCGGATCGATCTGGAACCCCAGCGACAGCGAGTTCTGACCCTTGGAATTGGCCTGGCAGTTCAGAATGGTGATCGGTCCGGCCCCGCCTGACGACTGGATCATGCGCGAGAAGCTGTAAAAGTCCGCGCCATGTCCGGCGTCTGCGCCATCGGCAGACCAGATCCGGTCGGGATCCTGCTTCCAGTGCGGTACGGTGGCTTCGGCTGGGGCAGGCGGTGTGTCCGCCAACGCCCCAAGGGACAAGCCCAGCGCCGTGATCGTAGCCAGTGCTGCCGCGCGCAAATTCAGAATCATGGGCGTGCTCCCTCCATCATGTCACGGATAGGGAGCACACTCCGGCAAGTCGCGTCAATGCGCCTAAAGGTTGCTTGCGCCTCAGCTTCCCGACTGTTCTCGCAGTGTTGCACAGGTCTTCGCGAACGCCTTGAATGTCATGTCCGGCGCGGGAAGGTCGGCCTGGATGTCCGTTTCACGCTTCATGTCGATATTCAGGGGTTTACCCAGAACCGCCGCATTAAAGACCTTCGCAGCGAAAGCGTGTGACCGGATCTCCACAAGATCAATCGCTGGGACATAACGGAATTTGGCCTGTTGCGATGCTTCGTCTCCGACGGAGATGGTCGCATCTGCGGATCGCCCATAGGGTGCATTTTTGGCGAGCAATTCCGGTAGCGAGCCGGGCGAGAGCGTGATCGCGCTCGAAAGGTCGCCATTCGCCTGACAGGTCAGCATGACGCCGTGCTCGTTGGTATCCTGCGTATAGATCGCTCGCGGTGCAGCCGCGTCCTGACCTTTCCAGGCCATCCACTCAGTTGCAGAAGCCGGCAAGGCCGCCGAAAGCCCAGCCATAAGGCAGCAGACCGCAGCCGGCGCGAGAGTTCGTTTCAAAGTCATCATCCTGATCCCGATTTGGCCCCCGGAATCACCTAAGCAATTATTGAATATCAATAATTACGCATCGAGTAAAGATATTACTTTCCGTCAAGATTGCGCTGGCCTAGGTGTGATCTTTCAATAGGTTGTCCATTCGGGCCTGATCGGGGAGATTGATGTTGTGAGACGTCAACTCCAGGAAAGGACACCGAATGGACATCCATGAGAATGCCCGAACCACGCCCCATAGTCGAGCCGAGATGGTCCGGCGTGTGATTGAGGAAGGCGCAAGCAGGAGCGCCGTCGCCAAAGCCTTCGGCGTGTGCTGCAAGACTGTCAGCAAGTGGGTAGACCGCTTCCTTGCGGAAGGGCCCGAGGGCCTCAGGGAGCGCTCTTCGCGTCCGCACCGGCTGTATCGCCCGACGCCCGGTACGATCGTGGACGCGGTCATCAAGCTACGTCGCCAACGCTTGCCGGGACACGAGATCGCCCACCGATGCAAGGTTTCGCCAGCCACAGTCAGTCGTATCCTGCGCGCCGTAAGGCTCAGCCGGGCCAGAGATCTCGATCCGCCTGAACCGCCCCGCCGCTACGAGCACCCAAATCCCGGTGACATGATCCATATCGACATCAAGAAGCTCGGGCGCTTCGGGCGTCCCGGGCACCGCATCACCGGAAGCAGGAAGAGCAAGTCCATCCATAGCGGCATCGGCTGGGAGTATGTCCATGTCGCCGTGGATGACGCCTCACGCGTCTCCTTCAACCAGATCCATCCCGACGAAAAAGCCCCCAGTGCCGTCGACCACCTGAAGGCCTGCGTGGCTTACTACAAGCGTCTGGGTGTCGCCGTCCGGCGGGTGATGACAGACAATGGCGCGTGCTATCGTTCGACCGCCTTCAAAAATACCTGTCGTGAGCTCGGCCTCAAACATGTCCGGACCAAACCCTACACGCCGCGGACAAACGGAAAGGCCGAACGCTTCATCCAGACCGCCCTCAGGGAATGGGCTTACGCCAGGTCCTACAATACCTCAGACCAGAGGGCCGCCTGCCTCGCAGGCTGGACACATCGATACAACTTCCATCGACCCCATGGCGGCATTCAACATCAAACTCCCATCAGTCGACTCGGTCTAACCGTGGACAACCTGTTGAGACTCCACACCTAGGCCTTGGCATAGCCGGCAGGGTTTTCCGCTGTCGGCTTGGCTTCCATGCCCTTGGGCGGATCCGGGATGAGCGTGGCGCGCTGGACCTGCGTGCCACGGCCTTCAGCGACCAGTTCGGCTGTGCGCTGCTCGATGGCTTCCATGAGGCGGTTCATGAATTCGTCCTTGGGCAGGTCCCACGGGATCGGCTCAAGGAATTCGATGACCGCCGTGCCGGGGCGTTTCTCTTTCTCCTGCTGCTGCCAGTAGAGGCCGATATTCGTCGCGACGGGCACAACGGGGACCTGCATGGCCTGCGCCATGTGCCAGACGCCCGGCTTGTAGCGGAAACAATAGTCGATCGGGGCGAGGTGGCCTTCCGGATAGATCAGGATGCGCCGGCCATCGGCCTTGGCGCGCTCCATTCCTTCGCGCAGGGATGCGGCCTTGCGCTCTCCGCCGCCGCACGTGTCGATCACGATGGCGCCCAGCTTGCGCAGGATGCCGCCGACGAGCGGGATCTTCTCCAGATGGTCACCCGTCACGAAGGAGAGATTATCGACCTCGGGATAGACGAGATAGCCGTCGCCCCAGCTCTGGTGCTTGGAGGCGACAATGAAAGCGCCCTCGGGGAGCTTGCTGCGCCCGCGCACGTCCTTGCGGATACCGGCGACGAGACGGAGGTTCAGGTTCATCGCCCGCGTGTAGCTGCGGATGATGGCCCGCACGGGCGTGTGGCCCGGCAGGATCAGGAACGGCACCGAGGCCAGCACATAGAAGACCGAGAGAGTGTAATAGACAAAGGTGAACAGGGCTGCGCGCACGGCGAGTCTCCTTCTTGTCCGTTTCGCTTTGGGTGGGGTCAGTCTGACTTCAGGACCGCGACAACTGCCCGCGCCAGGGCAGGGGCATGCTGGGTCAGCGGGCCGGGCAGGCGATTGTAGATCTTGTTCTGGCCGGCCTGCATCACAACGCCGAGCGCCATGGCAGCCTTCAGGGCCGGATCGCCCTTCGGAAGTGCGCCTTCCTGCATCAGGGAGTCGATGATCCGCTCGGTGATCGAGACGGGATCGTCGTCACGCCGTTTGTCGTAAGGCAGGTAGCGGTTCAGCGACACAAGGTGGAAGGAGAATAGAAGGAAATCCTCATCAGCGAGCTCACAATAGGCTCTCACGGCGGCCTGGATCTTCTCTTCCAGCGTGCCGCTGCCAGACAGCGCCTCGTGCATCATCTGACCGAGACGATTGTGGGTTTCCATGAAAAGACTGAGCGCCAGCTGGTCCTTGCCCTTGTAGTGGCGATAGAGCGCACCTTCTGAAACGCCTGCCTTTTCAGCGATTTCCCGTGTGGTTGCAGCGTCAACGCCCTCATGAACGAACAGTTTCAGCGCTGCCCGCTCAATTTTTGGGCGCGCGTTGCGTGCGCGGGCCTTTTTTTCACCCGGCTTGGATGCTGCAGTGTTTCTTGGCATACAGGACTCCCAATTCGCTCAATTGGTTAGCACGGGCGATAAATTATTGCAAGTGATCATTCACTTACTAATGCGAGCCTGTTTTTCAATAAAAAAGCACCCGAGCTGCTGGGCAAGTCACACTTCGTTTTGCTGCCGACTTTTGAAGGCACTTCCCGTGGGCGATCCGGTCCTCGACTGTTCGTCTCCGGCGTTCCTCGACTACGGAATACCGCTTGCTCGCCGCAAATGGGCTGACCCAGTCAAGACTATTGTCCGGCCGACGGACGCGTAGGCCTCAGGCCTGAAAATCGATGCGGTAGCTTTCGATTACCGTATTGGCGAGCAGCTTCTCGCACATTTCCTTGACGCGGGCATTGGCGTCCGCCTCGCTGAGGCCATCATCCAGGTCGAGTTCAATGACCTTGCCGATGCGAGCGCCTTTGACTTCCTTGTAGCCCATGCGCGTCAGCGTGTCGGCGACTGCCTTGCCTTGCGGGTCCAGCACGCCGTTCTTCAGGGCAACATGCACAATGGCTTTCATCCGGTGATCTCCTGGCCGGGTGTCCGAGTCGCGCTCCATCTAGCGCAATTGCAGCGCTATTGGAACATTGCGAGCCGCATTGAAAATCAGGCGTTATTTGCCGCCGTTGAAGCTGACGACATTGTCGGTCTCACCGGATTCCTTGATGATTCCGAGGCGCCGGGCAACTTCGGCATAGGCCTCCGTCACGCCACCCAGGTCACGCCGGAAACGGTCCTTGTCCAGCTTCTCGCCGGATTCGAAATCCCAGAGACGGCAGGAGTCCGGGCTGATTTCGTCGGCCAGCAGAATGCGCGACAGCTCTGCATCGCCTTCGAAATAGCGGCCGAATTCCAGTTTGAAGTCGATCAGGCGAATGCCCACTGCAGCGAACAGGCCCGACATGAAGTCGTTCACGCGCAGGGCGAGGGAGATCAGGTCGTCATATTCCTGCGGGCCGGCCCATCCAAAGGCAGCGATATGCTCCTCCGTCACCATGGGATCGTGCAGCGCATCGTCCTTGTAGTAGAATTCCACGATCGGGCGGGGCAGAACCTGGCCTTCCTCGATGCCGAGGCGTGTGGACAGCGAACCGGCGGCCACGTTGCGCACGACGACTTCCAGCGGGATGATCTCGACCTTCTTGATCAGCTGCTCGCGCATGTTGAGGCGGCGGATGAAGTGCGTCGGAATGCCGACACCGGCCAGACGGGTCATCATGAACTCGCTGATGCGATTGTTCAGAACGCCTTTGCCGTCGAGCACTGCGCGCTTCTGGGCGTCAAAAGCGGTGGTATCGTCCTTGAAATACTGAATAAGAGTGCCCGGTTCGGGACCCTCATAGAGAATCTTGGCCTTGCCTTCATAGACGACGCGCCGCTTGTTCATGGATTAACACCCCTTTCATGGGCCCCTATAATGGGTAAGGAACAGCCGCCCTGGAACGGAATCGCAGCAGCCCCACCACTTGCTGCCCCTGTTACGCCAATCCGTCGCGGGAAACAATTATTGCACACACCTATGGGGGGACTCTATATCGCCCTGAGGTTCTGGATATCGAAAGGTCCTGAGATGAGCACATTCAATGATCGGGAGCGCGCCGAAGAGGCGCGGTATGCGCTCACCGAGGAGCAAAACTTCAAGGTTATGGCGCGCCGCAACAAGCTGCTGGGCCTTTGGGCTGCTGGCCTGATGGGCATGGGCGAGGCAGATGCCGACGCCTACGCCAAGACCGTGGTTCTGTCGGATCTGGAAGAAGCGGGCGACGAAGACGTGTTCCGCAAGGTCCGCGCCGACCTCGACAAAGCCGAAACGGGCACCAGCGACGCGGATATCCGCGAGCAAATGGCGCTTCTTCTGCCGGAAGCCCGCTCGCAGATCATCGAATCCTAGCTGGATAGCGAATCCGAATTCAGAAAAGCGCCGCTCCTTGACGGGGCGGCGCTTTTTTTATGCGCTCTGGCTTAGTTCAGCGGGGCGGGAATTGCGTACCTTGTTCGAACACATCGGAACAGCGGCGCGTATTTTCGCCCAGCGGCGTGAAGGACAGACAGGAATAATAGGCTGAGCCGCGATCGCCGAAGTCAGGCGCACCGTGCCATTGGCGCATGCCCTTCTTGCCAGTCCAGTTGCTGATGATGATGCGGCCGGGGTTTTCCGGCAGGTTCTGGTCGCCTTCCGGTGTTTTGTAGATCAGCTTGCCGTCAACATACCAGCTGATGCCTTCGGGCTTCCAGTCAAAGGCATAGAGGTGGTCTTTTTCCGAGGCATCGAAGGGCAGCTTGATCCTTGCGTGGTTTCCCGTCTTGCCGTTGTGGAAATAGTTCAGCTCGATGATGTCGGTATCCTTGCCGAGGAATTCGATGTCGATCTCGTCATGAGGTTTGCCGAAATAGGGGCCGGTATAGGTGAAGAAGGCCGAGACCAGGCCGGAGCCTTTTGACGGGCGCATGATCGTCTCGTAGCGGCCATAGCCGTATGTGCCCTGAATCTGCATTTCGCCGAGCGCATAGGGTTTGGCCGGGTTGCCCGTCGGGGTGACGTCGAGGCGAACGCCGTCCGGTCCGAACGTGACATTGTCCGGGTTCCAGTCACCGCCCTGGAAGGCATGTTCGTTGTCGTTGGCGTACGCCGAGACGATGTAGCGGTCCGGCTGCATGCCGTCGCCCATCAGGGCGATGAACCCATCGCCCGATTCCAGAATCGGGGCATCCGGCAACAGCGTGTAGGGGCCTTCCCTCAGCGGCTCTGTTTTGGTGAACGTGTTAACCTGGGCGTCCTGGCTCCATGGGATCACCGGATCCATGTCTGCGATCACGGGCGCGCGCTTGTGAGTCACCGTCGCCGACGGGTCAGACGTATGTGACTGTGCGATCATGAACACGCCAAGGCACAGGGCAAACGCTCCCACCGCCGCCAGGACGAGGTTGCGGGCTTGCCAGTCCTGTGAGGATGGCGTCTGGCTGTGATCTGTTGTGTCTGTTGCCATTGCTCGGTCCGATCTCATATCGGGCCATCGCAAGAAACGGGCCATTAGCCCTGTTTGAGGGCTGCCATATTGCGCATCATGAACAGCGGAACGGACCCAATGGGCGTGATTGCCCAGTCAAGCGGCTGGTCGTGCGGTTCAGTCGGTACTGCGTCGATCTGTTGGGCGGCATAGGCAACCGCGCAGGCAAAGGCGCGACCGTCCGATCTTAACGTTTGCAGCGCCGTATCGTAGTGGCCTTTACCATATCCAAGGCGGTTGCCCTTGGCATCAAACGCCAGAAGCGGCGTCAGGATGAGGGTCGGGTGCACTTCCGGGGCATCTTCGGACGGTTCGCTAAGGCCGAAGGGCCTGCGCTCCAGCGGTTCCCCAAAGCTCCAGAGGCGCCACGATATCCCGCCGTCCGATAACATGCGCGGCAGACAGAGTTCGGCTCCAGCATCGGCCAACCGCTTCATCAGCGGCATCGGGTCCAGCTCTTCATTGATGGGGACGTAGCCCGACACGACCGGACCGTAGCGCTCCAGCAGCTTCATCGGGAACAGCCTAGCGACCTTCTCCGCCGCATCCGGATCACGAGCGGCTGCCTCGGCGCGGAGGGTCCGCATCCGGTGACGCAGCTGAATCTTGTCGGGTGGGAGCGAAGTCATGCGGTCAGCCATAGACGGGTGCGACCGGTGCGTCACGTCCCCTTGGACGCGCGGCCGTGGATTGGAAGGTTAAGTGCACAAGAACCACATGCGCCGCTGGGCATATTCACTCCCGTCAACCTAGAGACTAGGTGGGTGCCAGGTGAGGCAGGACCACGGCCCTGCCCAGAATGCCGGCTCCCTGACGGAAATTAAGGTCGCCGGAGATCAGTCCCTTTGCGAACGCCGCAGCCCTTGTGCAGGTCCAGATGTAGGCCTGATTGGTCCGGATTGTAAGCGGGATTATTCTGAAGCCGCTGCAATGTCGAAAGCGATGAGAAGCGTGCGTTGTTTCGGATTGAAGTTATCGTCCGAGACGATCCAGATCCGGGTGACGCCGTTGCCGAGGTCCTGCGCTGTGATGCCCTCGTAATTGTCTACGGCCAGTGGGCGGGTCAGAGTGATTTCCGTCTCGCCGCCATTCCAGCTGACCACATTACGGTTGCCGCGGATCGGGTCATAGCTGCGGAACAGCCAGTACGTCTGATCCACACCGCCAATGCGCGCGGCATCGAAGCCGACAAAGGCATATCCAGAAGGGTTCGGCGCCATATCGCTCGTCCAGCCGGCGTTATCCATGCCGACAACCGCGCCGATGGGGGACTTGCCATCCTCGACCGTTTCAAAGCCGTAGAGGATGTTGCCGTCCGGCGTGACGGTCAGGGCTTCTGCGCCGCGGTTCTCGTCAACGATGCGGCCTGCATAGGTACCCGGCAGGGCGCTGATGCCGGCTTCCCGCGCTGCGGCGCCGCATGCGTTCAGCGCAAAGGCAGAGACCCTGTGCGTGCGTTCAAAGCTGACAATTGCAAGACCGTCCCGAACGGCCAGGCCTTCGGCATCGCCCACGGCCTTGCCTTGAAGCAGATTGCCGTCCGCGCCTAGAATGTAGACGAACTTGCCTGTGCCGTCAGGAATCCCGTTCTTCATGCCAATCCAGGCAAAGGCGCCATCGTCTACCACGGTGAGCAGGTTTCCGTCCTTGTCGAGGGCGAGGTCCGATAGGCCACCGAAGCTGGCATTGTCAGAGGTGAGTTCCCAACCGCCCGCATATGTGACGCCATCCGGCAGACGGCTGGCCACCTCGTCAGCCGGGCCGAGATCGATTGGTGTGGCGGAGATGGTGAGCGGGATCGGGGCAGCATAGTCCGTCCCGGCAGGGCAGGAGGCCTGCGCCAAAGTTGCGGCGACGGTGTCCAGCGTCCAGGTTGCGGCCGTATCCGGCATCGCAACGACGGGCTCCTCCGGAAGTTTGGCTGTGCCTGCGCAGGTTGCAAGCAGGATCAGGGAAGCAAACAGACTGGTGCGGCGGAGCATCGGAACCTCATGTTTGATAGTGATTTACCTCCGACTTGCGGCAAATTCGTGAAGGCTTCGCGAACACGTCTGGATTTCAAATGCGAACCCATTCAGGAATGAGACATGACGCAGATTCCCCTCGCCCGCCGTTCGCCGGTACAGCCCGATGTTTGCAATCTCGCCAAGGCCATTGATGTGGTCGGGGATCGCTGGACGCTGCTGATTCTCCGCGCCGCGCTCTACGGCGTTCGCCGGTTCGACGACTTTCAGTCCGAGCTTGGTTGCCCGCGCACCGTGCTTTCCGGCCGCCTGAAAAGCCTGGTCGATGACGGCCTGCTGACCAAGCGCAGCTACAAGTCGCCCGGCAAGCGCGCGCGGCCGGAATATGTGCTTTCGCCTATGGGATTGTCGCTGCGACCGATCCTGATCGGGCTTACGCAATGGGGAGATGCCTGGCTCGGCAAAGGTGAGACCCCGCCGATCAGCTTCACCAAGGCGGGCTCCAAGTCAGCGATCCGGGCGGCGTTTGTGGATATTGAAGGGCGTGAAGTGCGGCCCGATCAGATCCGCCCTGTCTTGCGGGGATGATTTGTGCAGCAGGCTGGATTTTCGGCCTTGCAAAGGACCACGCTATGCGCTTATTCACGCCTCTCGGCAGCCCCGGTTGCCGAATACCCATTAGGACGCGGGCGTAGCTCAGGGGTAGAGCACAACCTTGCCAAGGTTGGGGTCGAGAGTTCGAATCTCTTCGCCCGCTCCAGAGAAAATCGCAAAAAGACAAACATAATCAAAGCCCTACTGGGCTACAAAGGCGCGTTCGCTTGACGATCGCCGGATTTTTCCCTACAAAAAGCCCTACGGAATTCCCTACAAGAGGGATTGGGTTGTGGACAGAACGAACCGGCATCTGAAGCAAAAACTCGGCTACTGGCACTACCAGCGCCGCGTCCCGAAACGCTATGCGCCGTTCGATCCGCGCGGCGTGATCGAATGCTCCCTGCGTACCAAATCGCTCGAGATCGCGCGCATGCGGCGGGACGCGATGGAAGAGTCCGACGACCTCTACTGGGCGATGCTGGCCGGCACAGCCGGAGATGCCGGCTCACCAGAGAACCTCGCCTTCCAGCTCGACCAGGCCCAGCGTCGCTACAAGGCCGCCCAGACCCGAGCGCTAGCCCGCGGGTTCGTCTATGCCCCGGTCGAGCAGCTGGCGAGCGAGGCCGACCTCGGCGAACTCGTGGCCCGCATCCGCCGCGTCGACGCCGCAGACAGGGGCCGCCCGAGCCCTACTGAAAAGGTCGAGGCCGATGCCCTGCTGGGCACGGTCCCGCCGCCGCCGGTCACGGTCTCGGCCGCCTTCGAGATCTATTGCTCGGACATCGCAGCCAGCGAACTTATCGGCAAATCTGAAACCCAGATCCGGGCCTGGAAGAAAACCAAGCGGCGGGGCGTGCAGTATTTCATCGACGTCGTCGGCGACCGGAACATGCGTGACATCACCCGGCAGGACGCCCAGCAGTATTATAACTGGTGGAAAGACCGCGTTGTGCCGAAGCCGGGCCGTGAGGCGCTGAGCACCAAGACGGCCAACCGGGACGTCGGCAACATGCGCCTTCTCTACAGCGCCTACTTCAAATATATCGGCGAGGAAGACCGGCCGAACCCGTTCCGCAACCTTGCTTTCAAGGACCGTCAGTCGACCGACGTGCCACCGTTCGAGGATGCGTGGGTGCGCTCGCGGATACTGGCGCCTGGCGCGCTCTCAGGCCTCGTCGGCGGCGCGGACCTCATCCTCTACACGCTCATCGAGACCGGTTGCAGGCCAGGCGAAATCGCAAACCTCCTGGAAGAGGACATCCACCTCAAGGCCAATGTGCCTTACATCTCGATCCGGCCTAAGAAGGACCGTGAGATCAAGACCGTGTCTTCGATCCGGGACATCCCGCTGGTCGGCGTCGCGCTGGAAGCCATGCGGCGCGCGCCCAAAGGGTTCCCGCATTATCGCGACAAGCCGGACCTTCTTTCAGCCAACCTGATGACGGCGCTCAAGTCGCGCGGGCTGTTCCCGACGCCGGCCCACAAGGTTTACTCGCTGCGGCATTCATTTGAGAAGCGCATGCAGGAGGCGGAGCTGGATTACGGGTTCCGGTGCATGATCATGGGGCATGCGAATTCGCGGCCTGCATACGGCGATGGTGGGTCGATGGAGTACCGGCGTGATCAGTTGTTGAAGATTGCGCATCCGGTGCCGGCGGCATGGGTGAGGGAGCTTTCATCATAATGGCTCGGTGGGTCTTGCCGTCCGCCACAACGCGCGAAGACCAGCTGTGTCAAAAAGGCCATCGTAGTGATGTCCAATCGTGCCCCAATTGCCCAGCGGAGAAAAAAGTATTGATGTGCTCACACTCGGCGTACTTCCTATAGTTGAGGTGCCCGGTAAGGTTTGGACGAATGACTCAATGCTCTGGCGTGCAGCGTCAGATCTGGTGCGCACCCTTTTTGAACCGTGTGCGTTGTCTTTGTTCCGGTTCACTCGTGGCGGCTGAGGGCGTGTCGAATGACAGCGGCACTTACGTCTTGGCAGCCGAAAGCGGGTGGCCACCGAGGCAACCTTAAGGCAATATCTCCAAGGATTTAGATTTGCTGGCTGCGATTCGCTGATCTCGGGAAAAGTCTCTTGTATTCAAAGTACTAGAGTGCTGTAAACTGAATATTAGCGCTTTAAGTATGCAAATGACCAACAATCAATCAATGAATGCACGACGATGTCTAACACGAAGCAAATTCTGGCTCTTTTGAGGAGCCGCGCCGAAGGGGACGACGAGCAATTTTACTCGATCATTCTTCAGGTTGCCGCCTCTGAAGCACGCCAAGGGCACCGAACTACTGCTGAGGAGCTTCGCGCAGCGGTTGATGCGGCGAGAGCTAAGCGCTCGGGCGGAGCGAGCGTTGCAATTCCATTCTCCAAGCCGCGCGGTGATCTTGAAACACTTATTGAACTGCGGGCGCCGCGTACCAAGCTTGAAGATGTGGTGCTTCATCAAGACGTTCTGAATCGTCTTCAAGATGTCATCCGGCAACAACAGAAGCGCGATTGGCTGCGTGAACATGGAAAGACCCCAAACAGAACCATTTTGTTTTTGGGGCCGCCTGGTTCAGGAAAAACAATGACTGCAGAAGCTCTTGCCGGTGAGTTGCGGCTTCCTCTGTTTGTTGTCAGGCTTGAAAGCCTCATTACCCGCTTCATGGGCGAAACAGCAGCCAAGCTTCGTCTAGTGTTTGATGAAACGTTGCGAAAGCGCGGCGTCTATCTGTTCGACGAATTCGACGCGCTTGGCGGGAAACGTGACTCCAGCAATGATGTTGCAGAGATGCGCCGTGTCCTGAACTCGTTTCTTCAGCTTATGGAAGAACCGAACCCTACTGACAGCGTCCTGATCGGCGCCACAAATCATCCAGAGATCTTGGATAGGGCGCTTCTCAGAAGGTTTGACGAGGTTCTTGAATTTGATCCGCCAACTGACGATCAAATAGCAGCGCTTATCAGGAAGAACCTCAGGCCAATCAGATACACCAAGAAGGTCAATTGGGACGAAGTCCTGGCTTCGGCGCGCGGCCTGAGCCAAGCTGAGATAGTGCGGGCCGTCGAGGACGCTGTTAAGGCTGCCATCCTCGATGAACGAAAGACGTTGAGGGTGGACGATCTAATTGGCCGACTTAAAAACCGCAAGGATATGCAAACCGCCTTCTCGCGTCCGAAAAAATAAGAACGTCGCTGAATGCCAGCAAACTTCAATCGACCTCATCTTGATATCTCATCCCGGCTGATTGCGCGGGCCTACCAAGCGCCCCAAGAATTTAAGGGAGGTGGTAGCGCGCCTCGAATTCGCGATGCGCATGCTCAACTACTTCAAGCGCAACTTTCTGAAGCCTTCTTGACAAGAGACGCAACAGCGCCGGTTGATCCCAGAATTGATCCGCCAACGGGCATCTATCTTGAGGTAGAAGTGCGCAGAGGAGAAAAGCCTGAGGGCGTGCTGGAGCGCAAAAGAGATGGTGTAAAGGTTGGCGCAACAAAACAGTCGCCCGACCAAAATACACTCGTGGCTCTATTCCTGCCGAATGATGCGAGACCAGTTCTTGAACGCATCCTTGAAGACTATCGTACTGGGCCGCTCGTCGGCGCAAAGCAAAGCCCTCCGAATAAGGATCGTGTCGAGCCGATAGAAGCTATCCGCCTCGCGCGACTAGAAACGTTTTGGACCGACGATGTCGATGCACTGCCCGATGATCCTCAAGATGTAATCTGGTGGGAAGTTTGGTGTCACAAGGGCATGGAAGCTCAACTCGACACGATCGTTCAAAAGCTTGGTGCGCGGGCGGCGGACGCTGATCATCGCCTGTTTTTTCCTGAGACGACTGTGATTCCCGTTCTTGCAACGCGGGCCACAATTGAGCTGATGCTTTTTGCCACTGCAGGCATCGCAGAGCTTCGGCGTGCTACGACAACGCCGTCTATTTTTCTGGAGGCCGGTAAGCAAGAACAGCTTGAGTGGACTGACGATCTGGCTGAACGGACCGTTTGGCCTGGCCGTGAAAGTCCTGCAGTTTGTATTCTCGATACGGGGGTTAATCGGGCGCACGCACTGATTGAGCCAGCACTTGCCCCTGCGCATACAATTGCTGTCATCGAAGAATGGGGTGGCAACGATGATGGCGGAGGTCATGTCGGCCACGGAACAGCCATGGCTGGCTTGGCTTTGCACGGCGATCTAGTTCACGCGCTTCAAAAAGCGGGGTCGATTGAACTTTTACATCGACTGGAGTCGGTGAAAATTTTGCCGCCGCCAGGCCAACCGAGTACTGATCCGAAGAGCTATGGCTCGATTACCCAGTCTGCGATTTCGCGGATTGAAATTGTCGAGCCTGACGGCAAGCGTGCGTTTTGCATGGCTGTGACCAACGATAGTGTTGCTGGATCGAAGCCCACAACATGGAGCGCTGCTGTCGATCAGATCGCAGCTGGCGCGATGCCAGGCGATGAAGAGGACGCTCCAAGGCGCCTGATATTCGTGTCGGCGGGCAATGCGCCTCCTGTCATGAACATGGCTGATCTTTTGGATGCAGATCAGCACCCGATCGAAGATCCCGCGCAAGCATGGAACGCCATCACCGTTGGTGCCTACACTGACAAAATTGTCGTGGATGACGCCGGATATGATGATTGGACACCGCTCGCATCGGCGGGTGATTTGAGCCCGTTCACACGCACATCTACGCTTTGGCCATCGCGCATGCCGATTAAACCAGAAATCGTGATGGAGGGAGGAAATCGCGGCGTGAGTCCGTCAGGCATCGAGCTGCTCAGCCTTGAATCTCTCGGTTTACTCACGACAGGTCCGAACGTAGGCGCACACCCCCTCGTGCCTTTCTCAGCAACCAGCGCCGCAACCGCTCAAGCTTCGCGCTTAGCAGCACAATTGATGGCGCTTCATCCTGACTATTGGCCCGAAACAATTCGGGCGCTGATCATTCACTCGGCGGAATGGACCGACGTGATGCTTGCGACAATTCAAAACGCCCCAAATAAAACTGCACGGTGCGCATTGTTGCGGCGGTTTGGGTATGGCGTGCCAGACTTTGATCGCGCCAGCATGTCAGCCAGCAATCATGTTGCGCTTGTGACGCAGAATACGATCAAACCGTTCAAGTTAGCAAAAGGCGATAGGCGTTTTCGCGATTGCCACTTTTACCGATTGCCGTGGCCGACTGAGTTGCTTGAAAGGCTGGGCGCTCAGGACGTTAGATTGAAGATTACGCTGTCTTACTACATCGCGCCCAATCCGGGCATGTCAGCTTCAATCGACCCACAGCGCTACCAATCATACGGATTGCGGTTTGATCTTCGCAGGCCACTTGAAACAATGACTCAATTCGTGGAGCGCGTGAATCCCTTGGAAAGGGAGAACCCAAGGCAAAGAGTTCCTGTTGTGCAAGATGATCAACACTGGCGCTTCGGACCCTCGAATATCTCGGCAGGTTCCCTGCATTGCGATGAGTGGGTTGGTCCTGCGGCGCAGCTTGCAGCCCGCAATATCATATGTGTCAAACCTGTCATGGGTTGGTGGCGCTCTCGGGGCTCGGCTGCTGAATGCAATGCCGAGGCGCGATATGCCCTTACCGCCACCATTAGCACGCCCGACCTAGACATCGATCTGCACACCCCCATCAGCACGCTGATCGAGAATAGCGTAGATATTGAGATAGAGTTTTAGCGTTCGTGGTTACATCAGGCTGCTTCGAAACACGTTCGACGCTTGTGCGCCCGGCCGCAGCGATCGTTTTCCGGCCGCATTAAGGTTTCTTGGGCAGATTCCGAACGCGTTCGTACGATAGCGTCTGTTGCTAAGCTCAATCGTTGCCGCCCTCTTCAGATCGCCTATGAGAGCCTGGCGCCCAAAGCCGCCGTGGTAAAATTGTAGAACGAAAAGTGATACGTTCACTGTCCGCGATTTCTGAAGAGCACTCCAAAAGTGAAAGAATTAGCTCACAAGCCAAAGGTTTGTTTTTTGTTGTGCCGACTGGTTCGAAGATGAACTGACAAACGCGTTCTGCGTTCTTGGCGAGTGGTCAACTCGCGTTCAAGGCGCTCAAAGATGGGCCAGTAGGCATCGCCGTACCTGTCGATCAGACGGGCAAGGATGCTCAGGCTGGTTTCGATCTCCTGTTCAGTGACCCGCTGGCCCTTGTCCATGAGCGTTACTCTCACTTCTTCTCCGGCTCGTCCGTCAGGCCTGCGCTTTTGTCCGGTTCCAGACCATGACGCCGGTGCCTTCGGCTGCATTTTCGAAGAAGGCAGCGCGCATTGGCTGGGAAAAACTCGGATCATCGAGCTTCACAGCGAGGTATGGAGTTTCACCATCCTTCGAGTCCTGACGCCAGGCTGCGCCGAGCTCTGCGCCGCCAGCGTAAAGCCGGAAGTCTGGTGTATCCTTGTTCTTTCCCTTTTCCTTGTTGGGGACCAGCTGGGCCTTGACGTTGATGGTCATGGTGCGGATGGTCCCGGTCCAGGCTCCGTCCTTTAGGGTAAATGCGCCGATTTGTGCCATGGGTCAGTCTCCTTTGCTGGCAGGGTTGGGCAGGGCCTTCCGGGCCCGTCTGAACCCGGCGTCTGACGCCAGGAACATGTCGATCATGGCGGCGGCGAGCGTTTCGCTGCGCTCGGCTTCGCCATAAGTCTCTTGGTAGACCGCGGCGTAGTCCTGCAGTGCGGCGGCGGTGTCGGGATCAAGTGCGAGGGTGAGTCTGACCGGCGTGCGATCAGCGAGCTTTCCGAGGCGGAGGTTCATGGTGCAGCGTCCTTGAAGGGACGAAGGACAAGGTCCTTGGTCACGATGACACGCACGGGCCAGCCCTGCCGGATGGTGATCGAAGGCTGCACGGAGAGGCTGCGATCGACGGCCCGCTGGCCGGCTTCATTGATCGTGTCGGTTGTCCCGCGGCGGATCGCACGTTCGATGTCGCCGTCGTCGCCGGGCCCGAGTTCAGCGCCGATGCCGAGCAGGGTGGCGAGACCGGCCGCTGCGAACACCTTATCCCAATGATGATCGGTCCGGTCTTTCAGGCCGGCATAGCCGGAGGCGTCGCTGCCCGTTTCGGAGATCATGATCGAGCTGCCATCGGGCATCAGGATCCGGTCCCAGACGACCAGCGCGCGATCCTGGCCGAACGAGACTTCTGATTGATAACGGCCGAGCAGGCGGCTTCCCTGAGGGATCAGCAGGTGCTCGCCGCGCACCGTGTCATAGACGTCCTGGGTTACCTGCGCGATCACCGTACCCGGAAGGTCCGAGATGATGCCGGTGATCAGGCTCGCCGGGATCAGAGAGCCTGCCATCAGCTGGTAAGGCGAAAGCGGGTCCTGCACCCGGTCCGGATTGTAGACCGGGCTGGACGCCGGTTCACCGGCAAACGCTGCTTTGCGGGACTGGAGGTTCGGGTCTGAATCGGCGCTTGTTGCGGCGTTCGGGGATTGCCGGTTTAGAGCAAGGAGCTCCGATGCCAAATCGAACCCGGAATCCGGCGTGCGCTGCGCGGAAGTTATTGGCGTCGCCGCGCCGCTGAGACGGAACAGGATCGGGGCGCGGGCTGCTTCTTCGGCCTGAGCGGCGGCTTCAAGCCGCGCGGTGCGGACCGCCTCGTCTTCCGGACGCGTGCGAAAATCCGTCCTGTATTCAGTCTGGAACTCTGTCTCGATACCGTAAGCCTGCTCGGCAGCGAGAATGGTCGAGCCGAGATCACCGGACAGCGGCGCTCCGAGCACTGGCACATCGGTGCGCGCCGTATAGTCTGCCGGTAGCGCCGAGAACCCATCCGGCTTGCGCTTGCCGGCCGTGACCAGCTCTTCCTGCTGGGCGGGCTCTGCAGGGCGCGGCGGCGCAAGTGCAATCGAGGTTGCCGCGAACAACCCCAGCGCGCCGAGGCCTGCACCGGCCATCAGAAGTTTGCGGTTGATTCGTGTGGCGGGCTTCGGCGCCGAGCGGATCTGCAGCCGCCGCGCAGCTTCCTTGAACGGGGGAGGTTCGGTCATCAGATCAGCCTCCGAACCAGCGGGACTTGCGGGTTGCACTGGCTGTCGAAATCCGCACGACCGTCTGGGGCTTTGTCCCATGGCGCAGCTCGGCAGCGCCAAACAGCCGGTCGACGATGTAGTAGCTTCCCCTCACGCGGTAGTTGACGAGTTCAGCCTCTCCTGCGGATGACAGCACAAAGAGCGGCGGCATCTCGGAGGCGGAGATCGACGCCGGCATCTGGATGAACACCTGGCGCCCGTCATCGAACACGCGGACCGGTTTCCATGCCGGCGTGTCGCCGGTGAGGCGGTAGTCGAAGTTCAGGGTCTCGAGGCTGACGCCGCGCTCGACTGAAATAGCGTCCTGCGCTGCGGCGCTGGAGTTGCGGGCTGCGAGGCCCGCCAGTTCATCCTGCGGATAGCGCCAGGAAAGCGCGGCCATGTAAGTCGAGGCGGTCGATTCCAGTTCGAGGTGATAAGTCCGCCGGTCGGTCGCGATCATCAGGTTGGTGCGCAGGCCTGCGGCGACGGGTTTGACCAGGATATGCGCCCTTGCTGCGCTGCCGGAACCGGACGCGGTATCCCCGACCACCCAGCGTACCGTGTCTCCCGCCGAAACCGACACGAGGCTTTCTCCCGGCTGAAGCGCGACATCCGTGACCTGGCCAGGGCTGGCATAGAGGCGGTAAAGGGCGCCTTCCGTATAAGGATAGATCTGGACGGCGTTGACGAAGCCGTCCGAGGAAGGCTCGACAACCGCGCCGGCGCGGCCTTCCTTGATTGCTGCTGTGGGCGTTTTCGGACTTTTCTTGCCGGCTGCCGGTTCAACCGGTTTGAGCTGGCCGGGCAGGGGAAGCGCGATGGCCGTTTCGACAGTCTCCACCCGTTCGGGCTTTGGCTCTGCCAGTGGGATCGCCGCGATAAAGTTGCCGGTATCGATGACCGGCTCTGTTGGCAGCGGCGTGGCACAGGCCGCGAGCAGGGCGGTGGCCGACGAGGCGAGTAGGAACCGGGTCATTGTTGTTCTCCTGTGACAAGGTCTTCGCTCCAGCTGAGCGAGCGGACATAAAGGCCGAGGGGGTTGGCGCGCAGGGTCTCAGCATCCCTCGGCGGCTGGAGCGTGATCGTGAAAACCCCCGTGAACCGCTTTGCGCCGGTCAGCGCGCCGCCTTCATAGGTTTTCTCGATCCAGCGACCCTGGAAGCTCTCGCCCGAGACGCGGACAATGCTGACAACATCCACCGTGCGTGAGCGCCGGCCAATCGCGGCGAACGGATCATTCTCGCGGGCATACTCTGAGAGCGTGGTGGCGGCTGAAGGTCCGGCGAAGGTGTAGGCCTTCAGCCAGTTCTCCCGCACAACGACCGGATCGATCGACAGGCTACGGACGAAAGTGATGAACCCGGCGAGGTGATGCGCGATCTGGGCGTCGGACGGCGTGTAGGTCTCGGTTGCCGGGCCGACGGCTTTTGCCGCGCCGGTTTCATCGACTTCGACGACGTAGGGCGTCACCGTCGATTGCAGGCTCCGCCAGATCAGCGCGCCGGAGGTCGCGAACGAGAGCGCAAGGCACCCGAGTGCCATCAGGCGCCAGTTCTTCGCCTGCACCCGGGCCGAGCCGATCCGCTCGTCCCAGACCTGTCCGGCCTTTTGGTAGGGCGTCTCCGGGTAGGGCGAGGTGCCATAATGAGCGGTGGGGCGTTTGAAGCGCATGGTGTTATTCGTCCTTGTCTTTCAGGGAGGGGGCGGCGCCTGAGGAGCCGCGATCGCCGTCGCGCAGGCTGTGCATTGCGAGCTGGCGGGCCTCGCCGAACCGCTGAGACGTGCGCATGCCGCGCGCCCAGCCGGGGCTCTTCTCCGGCGCGGAGGAGGACGGGGCTTTGGAGGGTGACGAACTCGAGCCGCCGGTGGTTTCGAACGCGCCCCGGGCGCCGCGCCGGTAGGCATCGCGCACAGCGCTGGCTGGGCCCGAGGCCGCGCGGCGCACCGTGTCGCCGGCCGCCTGGGCAACGCCGCCAAGGCCGGCGGCAAAGCCTGCCGTACCACTCTTTCCAGAAGCCGTTGACCCGAGATCGAACGCCGTGCGGCCGCCGCCGGCCATCGAGGCGCCAGCTTTGACGGCGCTTGCCGCGCCGCCTGCGGCGGCGCCCAGCGCGCCCCTGGCGCCGAGACCTGCGGCGACGGTTCCGGCCGCGACACCTGCCGCCGCGCCGATGGCCGAGCCCGCGCCAAGCTGCGGCGCGCCGGTGATGAGGCCCGACGCCATGCCGGGGCCGAACACGCCCATCCAGAGGAAGACGGTCGCCGCGAGCACGGTGCCCATGACTTCGGCCAGCGTCACATCTTCTGTTCCGGCGAACGCCTCGGTGATGGTTGAGAAAAGCGTCGAGCCGATGCCGATGATGATGGCGAGCACCATGAGCTTCAGGCCCGAGGTGATGACATTGCCCAGGACGCGCTCGGCGAGGAACGAAGTCTTGTTCCAGAGGGCGAACGGCACGAGCACGAACCCGGCCAGCGTCGTTAGCTTGAACTCGAGGATCGCGACGAAGAGCTGCACCGCGAGCACGAAGAAGGCGATCAGGATCACCGCCCAGGCAATCAGCAGCACAGCGATCAGGATGAAGTTCTCGAAGAAAGCGATGGGTCCCATCATCTCGCTGGCCTCTTCAAGCAGGGGCAGCGCCGCGCCGTAGCCGACGCCTGCGATGTATCCCGGCCGCATAAGGTCTTCGGCCGTTATCAGGCTCGAGCCCGCTTTCAGGCCGAGCCCGGCAAAGCTGTCGAAGATGATCTGCGAGAGCCCGGCGAAATTGCCGAGCAGGAAGGCGAAGAAGCCGACATAGAGGACTTTCTTGATCAGCCCGGCGATCACATCGGCGTTCTGTGAGAGGGCCCAGAAGAGGCCCGCCAGCGTTATGTCGATCACGATCAGCGTGGAGGTGAGGTAGGCCACATCACCCTGCAGCAGGCCGAACCCGCTATCGATGTAGCGGATGAAGGTTTCCAGGAACCGGTCGATGACATCCATCTCTTCCAAAGGCTTTACTCTCCGGTGCCCAGAAAGGTTTGCAGGCGCGCGCGGCCGCGCTCTGCTTCGGCAAGCTTGCGGGCCTCCTCCAGCGCTTCGGCCCGGTGCTGGGCGGCGAGCATCGCCTCTATCTGCATCAGCTGCTGGTTGGTCATGGCGCTGAGCTCATTGCCCGCCTGCGCCGCCTGCAGCGCGCCGACGGCGTCCTGGCTTTGCGTGACGAGGCTGCGGATCGCGCCCGCATCGGTCTCGTTGTCTTCGAGTGCAGCGGCTGACACCGTCAGCGTTTCGCGGAATGCGTCCCTCGACTGGCGCCAGCGAGTGCGGGCATCCTCGACAAGCACGGAGCTCGGCGTCGCGGCGCCGTAGTCTTCCGGATAGGCGGTCTCGTAGTCCCGCTCGATCTCTTCGACAGAGTAGCCGATGCCCTGCGCGCGGCGCAGCAGTTCCTGGATACGGAGCACCCGCTGGCCGATGATGCTCTCGGCGACGGAGACGGGGAGGGTTTCGAGATTGCGGGCCATGTTCTCCAGCATCTCGATCTCATGGGCGAGCTGCTGGACCTGGCCTTCGAGTTCCTGCAGGGCGCGGACCGCCTGCAGGATGTTCTGGGCATGGTTTGCCGGATCATAGACGGCGAGCTGCGCCATCGCGGGCGGCGCGAGGAGGCCGGCAACCGGCATGGCCATCAGGGGCGCGGTTGTCATCAGCAGGCAGGCAAGGCGGCGGCGCATGGGGCGGCTCATTCGGCAGCGAGGATCTGTGGGCGGAAGGGTTGGCTTTGCAGTCGCTCGGCGGGCGAGTGGCCCGGCCATCGGCTAAGGAGGTCTGCCGCCCAGACGAGGCCTTTTTCATGGAGCCAAGTTTCGGCGAATCCTTCACCCTCGGTTTCCGCCATGACACGGTCGAGCATGGCCTGGTCTTCCGGCGTGCCGGCGGCGGCGAAGGCGAGCGCGACTGGCCCGAGGCTGAGGTCGAACAGGCGGGAGCCTTTCGGGGACTGGAAGTAATAGTCCCGCTTCGGCGTCGCCCGCGCGATGATCTCGATCTGGCGCGTGTTCAGCCCGAACCGCTCATAGGTCTCCCTGAGAGCAGGCTCCTGCGCGCGCTCGTTGGCGAGGAATATCCGGGTCAGGCAGCTTTCGAGGATCGCCGGGGCAATGGCGCTGGCGCTGATGTCGGAAAGCGACTGGGTGGCGAACACCACCGCGACGTTCTTCTTGCGCAGGGTCTTGAGCCAATCTCGCAGCCGTGCCGCAAAGACCGGCGCATCCAAGAAGAGCCAGGCCTCGTCCAGCATCAACAGCGTGGGCCTACCGTCAAAGCGCGCCTCGACCCGGTGGAAGAGGTAGGTGAGCACGGCGGTCGCGGCCGCGCCCTGCTGCATCAGCTCTTCCATTTCGAAACAGGTGACGGAAGCGAGGGCGAGGTCTTCGTCGTCTCCGTCGAGCAGGTGACCGTGCGGGCCGGCCAGTGTGAACGGATGCAGAGCCGTCTTCAGCGCCTCATCCTGAAGCAGGAGAACGAGGCCCGTCAGTGTACGTTCGGATTGCGGCGCAGAGGCAAGAGACGTGAGCGCCTGCCAGAGACGCGCCTTGAGCTCCGGAGTCAGGCTAACGCCCTCGCCAGAAATCAGGCCTGCCAGCCAGTCCGCTGCAAAACTCGCCTCTGCCGGCTGGTTGATATCTTTCAGCGGCTGGAGCCGGGGGCGACGCGCGCTGCCGAGATCGAGATGTGCGCCGCCCATGCCGAGGACCGCCGCGCGGGCCGAGCGGCCCTTGTCGAACAGGAAGACCTGCGCGCGGCCGTAGCGCTGCCATTGGAGGGCGAACATCGATAGGAGCACCGACTTACCTGCGCCGGTCGGGCCGAGGATGAGCGTATGGCCGACATCGCCGGCATGCAGGTTCAGCCGGAACGGTGTTGTGCCGTCCGTGCGCGCCTCGATCAGCGCCGGCGCGCGAAGATGCTGGTTCTGCCGGTCGCCCGCCCATACCGCCGAGAGCGGCACCATATGGGCAAGGTTCAGCGTGTTGAGGATCGGCTGGCGGATATTGGCATAGACATGCCCGGGGAGGGTCCCGAGCCAGGCATCAACGGCGTTGAGGGATTCCCGGATGACGGTGAAGCCCTTGCCATTGATGATGCGTTCGGCGTGGCGGGCACGCTCGTCAGCGACAAGGGGGTCCGCATCGCTGACCGTGATCGTCGTCGTCACGTAGCCATAGGCCACGAGATCTGACCCAAGTTCCTGGAGCGCGGCGTCCGCATCGAGCGCCTTGTTGTCGGCGTCAGTGTCGAGGAGCGCTGATGGCTCATTGAACATTGTTTCGCGCAGAACCGAGGCCACCGACTTGCGTTTGGAAAACCAGTGCCGGCGTTTGCGTCCGAGGACTTTCTCCGCTTCCGCCTTGTCCATGGCAATGAACCGCGTCGCCCAGCGATAGGCAAAGCCCTGCCGGTTGAGCTCATCCAGCAGTCCTGGCACCGTCGATCCCGGAAAGCCGAGAATTGTCAGGACTCGCAGATGCGTGTCTCCGATCATCGGTTCGAGTCCGCCGGTGAACGGCTCATCGGCCAGGATCGCATCGAGGAAGACGGGAATCTCCGGGGCAGACACCTTGTGGCGCCGACTCGAAATGCAGCTGTGCAGATAGGTCAACGTCTCGCCGTCCGAGAGCGGCGCAATCTCGGACAGCGCCGTCGAGAGAAGGTCGAAGGTGCGCTCCGCCTGCTGCTGGAAGACAAGGAGGCGTTCGCGCCAACCAGCGTCCTCGGGCCGCTCCGGCCGTTCGATCAGCGCTTTCTCGGCGCGGGCATTGGTGTCCGGCGGCGGCAGCCAAAGCAGGGTGAGATAGTAGGCGCTCTCGAACCTTGATCCGGCTTCTTCTGCCGCTACGGCGCGCTCCTCGTCAATCAGCCAGGAGACAGCATCGGAAAAGTCCGAGAACGGATAATCACCGGCTTCCTCGCGCACCGCTTCAAAGAAGAGCGCCCAGCCGGATCCAAACCGGCGCAGCGCATTGTTGAGGCGCGCGGTGACGGCCACGAGCTCAGCCTCGGTCGAGCTTTCGAGGTCCGGGCCGCGGTAGCGGAACGTCGTCTGGAACGCGCCGTCCTTGTTGAGGACAACGCCTGGCGCCACCAGCGCCGCCCAGGGGAGGTAGTCGGCGAGGAGCCGCGGGGCAGCGGCGTATTCGCGGAGGTTCAGCATGAGAGATGTTCCTTGTGCCGGAGCGCGCGAATAAGCGTCGCCATAAAGTCGGGGTCCCTGCGGGCGAGGAAGACGGCCGCTGAATGCCCGAGGAGCCAGATGAGAAGGCCGGGGATCCAGAGCTGCAGGCCGAGGCCCACGGCTGCGGCCAGCGTTCCGATCGAGATCGCGAGATTACGCGGCGCGCCGGCCATCAGGACCGGCTCGGTCAGAGACCGATGGAGCGGTACCTCGAACCCCTCGATCATCAGATCAGCGCCCCGCCGCCAAACGAAAAGAAGGTCAGGAAGAAGCTCGTCGCCGCGAACGCGATCGAGAGGCCGAACACGATCTGGATGAGCTTTCGGAAGCCGCCGGAGGTCTCGCCGAAGGCGAGCGTCAGGCCGGTAATCGTGATGATGATCACCGCCACGATGCGGGCAACGGGTCCCTCGATTGAGGAGAGGATCTGGTCGAGCGGGCCTTCCCAGGGCATGCCGGTGCCAGCGGCATGCGCGGGCAGGGCGAGCCCAAGTGCGAGCGCGAGGCTGAGGGCCTGAATGCTCCTCCGGCTCAGGCGGTGTGAAAGGGGTTTCGTCATGAGGCATCTCCTTGGCTGACGAGGGATAGGGAGCGCGAAAGCACAGGCTCGGTGCGGTAGCCCTCACCGGTGAACTCAAGGACGCGGACCGCGTCTTCGACGCGGCGCTGGCCGCCGGCGCGGGACATGAACACGATCACGTCGACGGCTTCCGCGATCAGCTCAAATGGCGAGCGCGCTGTCGCTTCGCTGACGAGCTGTTCGAGCCGGCTGAGCGCCCCGAGGGCAGAATTTGCATGGAGCGTTGTAAGACCGCCAGGATGGCCGGTGTTCCAGGCCTTTAGGAGATCGAGGGCTTCGGCCCCCCTGACTTCGCCGACAATGATCCGGTCAGGCCGCAGGCGAAGTGTCGAGCGCACGAGGTCGCGCAGCGATACGCAGGCTCCCTGCGTGCGCAGGGCGACGAGGTTGGCGGCAGGGCAGGTGAGTTCGCGCGTATCCTCGAGGATGACGATCCGTTCGCCGCTGAAGCCACCCTCCGCCAGCAGGGCGTTGGCAAAGCTCGTTTTGCCCGAGGACGTTCCACCCGCGATGACGATGTTGGCACGTTCCGCGACCAGCGCTTTGAGCTTATCGGCAAGCGCCGGAGACAGCGCGCCTTGCCGGACATAGTCCGCAAGCGTGAACGGCGTGCGGGCGAGCTTCCGGATTGAATAGCAGGGCGCCGCCGATACGGGAGGCAGGACGCCTTCAAAGCGCTCGCCGGTCCCTGGAAGCTCGGCCGAGACAATTGACGAGGTGGGGGAGTTCCCAGCACCGACGCTGGACGCGACAAGCCGGATCACGCGTTCGCGGTCGCCGGCCGCAAGGACATGCGCCGTCGGGATAAGGCCGCGTCCCGCTTCTTCAAGCCAGACAGACCCGTCGGGATTGACCATGACTTCGATCGTCGCATCAGATTCAAGAGCTGCGCGCACGACAGGGCAGAAAGCCGTTCGCAGCATTGCGCTCAGGCGGCGCCGGGTGTTTTCTGTCTCATATGTGTCCGTCATTGGATCAAACCCTGGCTTCAATTCCAGGCTCTATTGTTCCGGGAACGGACGCTTTTGGGGAGTTGGAGCGCGGGCCATATTATGCAGCCGGGCGCTATGCGCAGAATACGGGTGCAAAATGGTTGTCTTGGTGAACACCGAAGGGCGAAGGTGAGCCCCAACGGCTCAACCCTTAACAAATCAGCAATCGATGTTAACTTCCTTGGGGCGCAATAGTAAATCGCTTAAGTGGAATCACTTTTGCTTGGCATTCGCCGAGGAGGCGATGCTGATGAAGACTTTCACACTTGAATCCACAGGCATGCTTGCCGAGTACGACTATCTCTCGCGGCTATCCATGGACCGGTGGGCCTGGGAATACCTGCGGCGCAATGAAGAGTTCCGCCGGGATGCCTCCGTGCGCAGCAAGGATGACATTTCCGAGCGCATGGCGCCGTGCGCACCTATCCGTATGCTGAAGACCCGAACCAGCCAGACGCTCGCTGAGCGCTGGGGACTGGTCCTGATGCCGGACCCCAACAAGAATGGCTTTGACGCCGATGTCGTCTGGAACCGCGCAGCCTTCCCGGACCAGGTCGAAATCAATTGCAGCCCGCGCGCGGCCGACCAGACCTGCGATATCTGGGAGCGTAGCATGCCGTTCTGCCAGATGACCCATATCAGTGATCATCAGGGCCGGGAGTTTCTGCTCACGCGCGGCAAGGGCTGCGTTGTGCAGGTCAGGTGCACAGGTATGTCGCTGATCGGGCTCGAGCCTGTGCGCATGAAACTGACAATCTCCGACATCACGGCGTACGAGCGCAAACTCAAAGTCCAGAAAGCGGCTCTCGAAATCTATGGCGATGGCCCTGATCTCTCTACACCCCTCTGGACCAAGACGACCCAGATCCTGCGTGACGGTCTCGTCGCACTCGACGGCATCGCCTGCGGCATGAACCGGCGCGAGATTGCAGAGACGATCTACGGCCGGGAAAAGGTCGCGGAGCAATGGAATGACGACCGGGGCTCGATGAAGGACACGCTCAAGTATCTGGTCCGCAAGGCTGAGGCCCTGAAGGATGGCGGATACCTGATGGAACTTCTTGGCGCCAATGTCGGACCGCAGCGTATCCTGGCCTGAAGAGGCCCAGCTTCTCCGCGGTCCGCCCGCGCGCGCGCGCGGGTCTGTCCGGCCTGACGGCCTGCCCGGCGAGGCTCACTGAGGATCCAGTTGTCCGTCTGCTGGTATGCGGCTGGGACTCGCCGGCGGACGCGCACGCCACGCGCTTCCCACTGTCCGCGGGTGTATTGCGGATCGAGGGTGTTTGAAGCTATTGCGGCCAGAGGGGTCGCGGGCGCTTGATCGAAGGCCCCGTTCAGGCGGCGCTGCGAACCTGCATTGTCCGCTGCATGATCCCTGCGCGGTCGTCGGCCTTGAACTGCATATCGAGCAGCCCGGCGAGCAGGTCCTCGTCTCGCGGGATGATCCGGAGTTCGATGCGGGCTGCGCCGCGCGAGGCAAGCCAGAGGCTTGCTTCTGCGGCGAGCTCGCGCACGTCCGATTGCCAACCGGCAGTGTGGTCCACAAGGATGGCTGGGATGATGCCCGTGTCGGCATCCAGGCTAAGCCAGATCGCGCTTGCGAGTTGGCCGTCGCGGAGGCCTGCGAGGATACGCACTCCAGCGTCACGTGCGGGCAGGGCGCCGAGCAGGTGCCCCGCCTCGCTCAGCCGGGAGAGCCCGGCCGCGTCGCTTTGACGGAAATCGCGGATATGTAGCGCCATGACACATCCGTCATGGAAAGATTCGGGCAGGGCGCGCGAGTCTTTACGATCTGGGCCCGGCTGATTGGGGCGTTAAAGCCTTTCGCCTGCCGGTATGGTCTGAACTCGGCGATTTTCTCGTTGCCCGACAAGGCGCGACCCTTTAATTGCCCCGGAGTTAGTTAAAGCGTAGACGATTATCCTTTAATAACGATTGGGCACTATTAAAGGATGGATCATGGCAGCACCGCAGGACTCCGGCCGGAAAGGCAAATGGGTGACGAGCACCGTCACGGGCGAAACCGTGCGGGCCTTCCTGCCGCCGGGCCTGCCGCCCCGGCCCCCGATCGATATGGCCAGCCTGTCGGTCATCGCAAGCGAGGCCATGCTCGCCCTCGGCCGGCTGGACGGCGTTCGCAGCGTGGCGCCGGACACCTCGCTCTTTCTCTACATGTATGTGCGCAAAGAAGCGCTGCTCTCGTCCCAGATCGAAGGGACGCAGTCTTCGTTGTCCGACCTGCTCCTTTACGAAGATGAGGCTGCGCCCGGCGTGCCGCTCGATGATGTCGAGGAAGTCTCGACCTATGTCGCAGCGCTGACGCATGGCCTGGACCGCCTGCGCGGCGGGTTCCCGCTATCGCTCCGCCTGCTGAAGGAAATGCATGCGATCCTCCTGTCCTCGGGCAGGGGAAGCACGAAGCAGCCGGGCGAGTTCCGGCGCTCGCAAAACTGGATCGGCGGGACACGGCCCGGCAATGCGCTGTTCGTGCCGCCGCCGCCTCAGTACGTTATGGATCTCATGAGCAATCTCGAAGCCTTCCTGCACGAGACGGACTCCGGCCTGCCGCCGCTCATCAAGGCAGGCCTCGCGCATGTGCAGTTCGAAACGATCCACCCGTTCCTCGACGGCAATGGCCGGCTTGGGCGGCTGCTGATCACGCTGTATCTCTGCGAGCAGGGGATCCTCGACGAGCCGCTCCTCTATCTGAGCCTCTACCTCAAATCGCACCGGGCGACCTATTACGCCCTGCTACAGGAAGTGCGCGAACACGGACGGTGGGAGACCTGGCTTGAATTCTTCCTGACCGGCGTGCGGGATGTCGCTCGCCAGGCGCACGAGGCGGCGCGGTCGATTTCTGCGATCTTCGCCGAAGATGCAGCTTTGATCGCCGGGCTCGGGCGCGGGGCGCCAGCAGCGCAGGCGTTGCATGCTATCCTGCAGAAGCGCCCTCTCCTGACGATCGGCACAGCGGCAGAGCTTTCCGGCGTTACGTTCCCGACGGCGACGGCGGCGCTGGAGCGCCTGCAGGCCCTTGGCATTGTCGAAGAGATCACTGGCAAGGCGCGCGGGCGGGTGTTTGTTTATCAGCGGTACCTGTCTCTCCTTGAAGCAGGGACAGAGCCGCTCTGAACTGAAGCATGCCCGCCGGGTTGATCTTCAGCCTTTTCCAGTTGGCAGCGCGCGTGGCAGATCTGATCGAGCTTACCTCCGCCTCAACTATGTTCCTCCTCAGCCGGGGGTGGGCGGACGGCGCGTTTGCCAGAGCGCGGCCGCCGCGCAAGGGGGCGGGACTTGATCGCGTTTAAACGTCCGTAGGCATCATACCTACAGCGTCCCCTTGCGCGGCGCCCTTATGCGCTCCGGCCAAGCGCCTTCTCGCCGCCCACCTCCGCCTGATGCGGAAAAGAACGGGCGGGAAGGAGACAGACATGACTGACCAGACCACTACCGTTGCACCTCTTGGAACCACGGGTGCGCCAACTCTTCCGGACAGGCCACGCATCTACGTTGCCTGCCTTGCCGCTTACAACAATGGCCGCCTGCACGGACGTTGGATCGATGCCAACACGCCGGACGAAATCTGGCGCGAAGTTTCGGCGATGCTGCGCGCTAGCCCGGAGCCCGATGCCGAAGAATGGGCGATCCACGATTACGAAGGCTTCGAAGGTGCGCACCTGTCCGAATACGCCTCGTTCGAGACCGTGTGCGACCTTGCCGAGTTCATCGGCGAGTATGGCGAGCTCGCTGCCCGCATCCATGGACACTACGGCAATGACCTTGAGCAAGCGCGCGCTGCGTTTGAGGACTATGCGGGCGAGTACCGCAGCGCCGCCGACTTTGCCGAGGAACTGCACACCGAACTCGGCACCGCCATCCCCGAGAGCCTCAGCTACTATATCGACTGGCAGGCACTCGCCCGCGACATGGCGCTGAACGGCGAGATCATGGTGTTCCAGACGGGCTTCGACGAAGTCCATGTCTTCTGGTCGCGGTAGGGGAGGGCGCGGATATGACTCCCGAAACCACCCAGCACCGGTTCACCTTCGAAGAACTGCAGCAGGCGGACGACTGGTCCGAGGGATTTTGCCTCGCCTGCCGCGCGCCGCGCGACGGCTGTGAGCCGGACGCGAGCGCCTATGAATGCGACGAGTGCGGCGAGCGCGCCGTCTATGGCCCACACTGGATCGCCATCGCGGGCCTGTTTGCGGAGGGCGACGCATGACATTCGCCCAAGGCTTCCAATCCTATGTCTGCCCCGGCGACAGCATCACCTGTGAGGCCGGGCCCTTCACCGTCTTGGCGCAGGTTGTGCCGGATGATTCTCCGGACGCTCCCGATCAGCGCCAGGACGGTTTCTGGCCCTCGCTCTATGCAGATGCGCCGGGGTTCATTGGCCCCGGGCCAAATCATCGCCAGCGCTTTGCCGAGGCGCAGGCCAAGGCTGAAGCCGTCATGGAGGGCTGGCGCAAGGGTGACTGGTTCTACTGCGGGATCGTCCTCAGTGTGTCACTGGAGGGCGTTCAACTTGCGTCCCATGCGGCGAGCTTATGTTGAGCTCTACATAAGCTCGCTTGTGTTGAGTCCACGATTATGTGGAGCCATCTGCGCAACACGTTGTATCGACGGGTTTTTGTCATCTTCTAGCTCCACATAATCTTTGGTATCCAAGACTTCAGATTTTCGGTGACGTAC
>Ga0209643_1000195_pt1 | contig 142346 bp, 142 predicted proteins | sample AutmiccBRH37_all_FD_187383 | JGI IMG/M metagenome (GOLD analysis project Ga0209643, IMG submission 187383) | Deep subsurface microbial communities from Mt. Terri, Switzerland - Autotrophic microbial communities BRH/37_all (SPAdes) (version 2) | ecosystem: Environmental > Aquatic > Deep...
TGGTAAAGGCCGTTTTCCAGCACCAGCCGCTCCATCGCCTTGAAGTTCATCTCGGCGGCGTAGTGTTGGGCGTTGTTGCGGCCCATCTCCTTGGCGCGGTACATGGCGGCATCCGCATTCTTCAGCAGCGTCTGCCGGTCCTCGCCGTCCTTGGGATAGGACGCGATGCCGATGCTGCACGTGATGTGCAGCTCGCGTCCGTTGATGTCGAAAGGCGCCGACATCGCCTTGACAAGCTTCTGCGTAATCTCGGGAACATCTTCTTCCGCCCTGATTTCCGGCAAAAGCAGGACAAACTCGTCGCCCCCCTGGCGCGCCACGGTGTCACCTTCGCGCACGTTGCCGACAAGGCGGGTGGCGACCTGGGTCAGCAGCAGGTCGCCGGCATCGTGGCCAAGGCCGTCGTTGATGTTCTTGAAATGGTCGAGGTCGATAAATATCACCGCCAGCCCGCAGTCATGGCGGTGGGAGAAGGCCAGCGCCTGATTCAAGCGATCCTGCACCAGGTTGCGGTTGGCAAGTCCGGTCAGCTCATCGTAGTTGGCCTGGCGCTCAAGCTGGCTTTCATAGCGCTTGCGCTCGGTGATGTCGCGAATGATAGCCTGGCGAATGTGCCTTCCCTCCGTTTCGATTGAACGCGCGCTGACCTCTACAGGGAAAATGGACTGATCCGCATGTCGGTGCGCGGTCTCATAGACCAAACCACCGGCTCCACAGCGATTCCAGTTGACGTCGAACGATGCCAGCGCTTCCGGGGCCTGCAAATCGCGCACGTTCATGCGCAGCAACTCGCCACGACTATGGCCATATGCCTGGATCGCGCGCTCGTTCGCTTCGATGATGCGACCGGTGCCATCCATCATCAGGATGATGTCGTTGGCGTAGCGCGTCAGGGCGTTGTATTTTTGCTCCAGGACCCGCCGCTTGAGTTTGCCCTCGTAGTGCCTGACCAGAAATTGCGCGCGCTGCTGCCGCCACCACAGCCCGGTAGCCGCCCCCGCCCCCGCGAGGAAGGTGAAAGTCAAGATCGCAACGATCCAGGCACTCCTGCGGGTCGGAGCGTAGAGTTCTTCCCTGTCCATTTTGGCGACCAGGAACCAAGGCGTATCCGGGACTTTTCTTGCCGCGCCGATCACCCGAATGCCGCGGTAATCGGTTTCCTCCATCAACCCACCTTCACCCCGCGCCATCATCGAGGCCATCGATTTCTTATCGGTGACCGAAAATCGCAGCATCAATGCCGTATTGTCGCGATGACGCAGGTTGTTCAGAACCACCACTTCATCGCCTTCGCGCCCGAGCAGGATAACTTCCGCGCTCGTGCTGGGCGTCGGCCAGGATTGCAGCAGCGGGAAAAGGTAACGTTGTGCATCGATGCGGAAATAAATCCCTGCGATGGCACGGTTGCGCGCGTCACCATGAGCGAAGATTGGCACCACCAGATCAAGCCGGACGCGCGGAGCCTCGGCGCCCGGATGAAGGTCGGTGAGGACAGCTTGCCCGGTACGCATGGCTTCCTTGACCAGCTTCACCCCATAGGCGGTAGGCGGCCTGGCATCCGGCGTGACCGGCAAGTCCCGTACAACCCCATTCTCGTCCAGGATAAAAACCCCCTGAAAACCATAGGCTTGCCGCATAGACTTCAGACGACGCACGATTCTTTTCGCGTCGGAGTCGAGCGGGGTTCGCCTGCGCAAGCTGCCACAGCAGAAAAATCACAGCATCATGGACGGCATCCTGGCCTTCTGGAAGACGCCGGCCGCGCGCCCGGGCACTTTCCCCGATCCCCGTTAGGCTGCCTGCTTGCCGTCCATGTCGCCCCTGCCGCTCATCGCCCATCGCCGCCTCGATGCCGTCGTGGCCTGGCGCGGCGGCACGCCGGTCAGCGTCGGGCAGTTTCTGGGCGATGTCGCGCACGTCGCCGGCCAGTTGCCGCCGGGGCGGCATGTGCTCAACCTGTGCGGCGACCGCTACCGTTTCACCGTCGCCCTGGTGGCCTGCATCGTCAGCGGCCGGATCAGCCTGCTGCCCTCCACCCACACCCCTGAGATGGTCCGGCAGATGCAGCGCATCGCCCCGGACGTCTTCTGCATTGCCGATCAGGGTGCGGGCGTTGATCTGCCCGTTTTCCGCTTCCCCGAATCGGTGCCGCCCCCCGAGGTCGACCATGCAATTCCCACCATCGATCACGAGCAGGTCGTTGCGCTGGTCTTCACCTCCGGCTCCACCGGCGTGCCGATGCCCCATGCCAAGCGCTGGGGCAGCCTGGTGCGCAACGTGCAGGCGGAGGCGGAACGCCTGGGCATTGGCGCCGACCATGCCATTCTCGGCACCGTCCCACCGCAGCACATGTACGGCCTGGAATCCACCGTCCTGATGCCGCTGCAAAGCGGTGCCGCGCTGCATGCCGGCCGTCCTTTCTACCCGGCGGACATCTGCGCCGACCTGGCGGGCCTGCCGCGCCCGCGCGTGCTGGTCACCACGCCCTACCATCTGCGCGCCCTGCTTGCGGACCAGACCACGCTGCCCGCGGTCGACCAGCTTGTCTCGGCCACCGCCCCGCTGTCGCAGGACCTGGCGAATGAGGCCGAATCCCGTTTCGGCGCGCCGCTGCACGAGATCTACGGCTGCACCGAGACCGGGCAGCTCGCCTCGCGCCGCACCACCGCCGGCGCCGAGTGGCACACCCTGGCGGGTGTCCGCCTGCGCCGCGAAGGGCCGACGCTGTGGGCCGAGGGCGGGCACATCGAGCATCCCACTGGGCTCAATGATGTCATCGAGCTCACCGGCGACGGCCCGCTGTCGACCACCTTTATGCTGCATGGCCGCCACGCCGACCTGATTAACATCGCCGGCAAGCGCACCTCGCTGGCCTACCTCAACCATCAGTTGAACGCCATCCCGGGGGTTGTGGATGGCGTTTTCCTGCTGCCGCGCGAGGACAGCACGGATCGCATCGGCCGCCTCGCCGCCCTGGTGGTCGCCCCCGGCCTCACCCCGGCTGCCCTGACCCAGGCGCTGCGCGCGCGCATCGACCCCGTCTTTCTGCCGCGTCCCCTGCTGTTCGTCGACGCCCTGCCGCGCAGCGCCGCCGGCAAGCTCCCCAGCCAGGCCGCCCAGGACCTGCTGGCCACCCTGCAGGCCCGGTCCGCGACCGGGATGACGGCATGAGCGAGCACGTCGTGCCCCTGCCCATCGCCGCGGACCATCCCGCCTATGACGGGCACTTTCCCGGCCAGCCCATCCTTCCCGGGGTCGTGCTGCTGGATGAGGCATTGCATGCCCTGGCGGCGCGGCTGGGCAGGCAGGACGCGGCCTGGCAGCTCAAGTCGGTGAAGTTCCACAGCCCGGTCCAGCCCGGTGAATCCCTCACCCTGCACGCCACCGAATTGCCGGCCGGCGGCTTCCGCTTCGAGGTCCGCTGCCTCGATGTCCGTGGCGACGAGCGCGGCGTGGCCAGCGGCAGCGTCGTTTTTTTGCAAGCGCCCCCGGCGTGACCGCACCGAAAATGGCGCGTCGGGCCTCGCCGCAAGCGGAATGGGTTGTTCGCCCCGAGCGCAGCAATCGGGCCATGCTGCGCCTGATGGCCTGGCTCTCCCTGCGCCTGGGGCGAGCCCCCGCCCGTTTTGTGCTGGCCGGCGTCAGCCTCTACTTTCTGCTCTTTGCACCCGCCGCCAAGGCCGCCTCGCGTGCCTATATGCGCCGGGCACTGGATCGGGAGCCCACGTTTGCCGACGTGTTCCGGCACTTCTACAGCTTTGCCTCCACCATCCATGACCGGATTTTTCTGCTCAATGGGCGCTTCGACCTGTTTCAGGTGGAGGTGCATGGCGAAGACGTCATCCAGGACGTGCTGTCCGCCGGGCGGGGGGCCATCCTGATGGGCGCGCACCTGGGCAGCTTCGAGGTGGTGCGCGCCATCGGCCGCCGGCAACCCGGCCTCAGGGTGGCTATGGTCATGTACGAGGAAAACGCCCGCAAGCTCAATGCCGTGCTGGCTGCCATCAACCCGGCGGCGGTGCAGGACATTATCCCGCTGGGGCAGATCGACTCGATGCTGCGGGTGCAGGCCTGCCTGGACGAGGGCATGGTGCTCGGCGTGCTGGGCGACCGCACCCTCGGCGGCGACCCGACCCTGCGCGTGCCCTTCCTGGGGGCGGACGCCGAGTTCCCGCTCGGCCCGATGCGCTTGGCCGCCATGCTGAAGCGTCCGGTGCTTTTCATGAGCGGGCTCTACCTGGGCGGCAACCGCTATGCCATTCACTTCGAGCGGCTGGCCGATTTCAGCACGCTCGAACGGAGCGGCCGCGATGCCGCCATCCAGGGCGCAGTGGCGGCCTACGCCGCCTGCCTGGAACGCCATTGCCGCGCCGCCCCCTGCAACTGGTTCAACTTCTTCGATTTCTGGCGCCCCAAGGATGCCGCCAAAACATGACCCGACGCACGCGACCCCGCTTTCGACTATGTGCCCTGGTCTGGCTGGCGCTGCTGGTCAGCCCCATCGTTCAGGCCGCCCCGCTGAGCATCGCCCAGCTGATGGCGAATCTGGCGAAGAACCCGCAAGGCGCGGCCACCTTCACCGAGAAAAAATTCATTGCCATCCTCGAGCAGCCGGTCGAGTCTTCCGGCGAACTGCTGTTCATCGCGCCGGCGCGCCTGGAAAAGCGCACCCTGAAACCGAAGCCCGAGACCATGGTGCTCGACGGCGACACCCTCACCGTTGAACGCGGCCGCCGAAAACACGTGCTGCAACTCAAGGACTACCCGGAGGTGGCCGGGATGATCGAGAGCATTCGCGCCACCCTGGCCGGCGACCGCAAGGCCCTGGAACGGGTCTACCACCTGACCCTGGACGGCGGACAGGAACGCTGGACCCTGCTGCTCACCCCGCTCGACCCCAAGGTCGGCGCTGTCATCGCACGCATCCGGATGGAGGGGGTCAAGGACGTGGTGCGTAGCGTCGAGATCCTCCAGGCGGATGGCGACCGTTCCTTGATGACCATCGAACAGCGAGCACCGCCGCAATGACCCACCCGCGCCGCCGCGGCACCGCAGCAATCGTGCTATGGGTGATTTTCTTGCTGGCCTGTGTCGGCATCATCAGCCGCACCCACTTCACCACCGACTTGTCGGCATTCATGCCGCGCACACCCACGCCCGAGCAGCAGCTGCTTATGGATCAGGTCAGCGACGGCCTCGCCTCGCGCCTGATTCTGGTGGGCATCGAAGGCGCCGACGCGCCCACCCGCGCCCGTCTTTCCCGGCAAGTCGCCCAGCGTCTGCGCGCCAACCGCACGTTTGTCAGCGTCAATAACGGCGAGCCCGTCAACGCCGAGCGCGACCGTGCTTTCCTGTTCGACAATCGTTACCTGTTGAGCCCGGCGGTGACGCCTGAGCGCTTTGGCACGGACGGCCTGCATGCGGCCTTGAGCGACAGCATCGACCTGCTGGCCTCGCCTGCCGGGCTGCTGGTCAAATCCCTGCTGTCGCGCGATCCCACCGGGGAAATGGTGCAATTGCTCGAGCAGATCAACAGCGGCACCCAACCGCAGCTGGTGGAGGGCGCATGGGCGTCGCGCGATGGCACGCGCGCCTTGATGCTGGTGCAAACGCGTGCCTCTGGAAGCGATACCGATGCCCAGCAACTCGCCATGGCAACCATCCGGCAGGCATTCGAGCAGGCGCCTGGGGCGACCGCCTCCGCCCAGCTGGTGATGACCGGTCCCGGCGTGTTTTCGGTGACGTCGCGCGACACCATCAAACGCCAGGTCACCCGCCTCTCCATCCTCAGCCTTGCCCTCATCGCAACGCTCCTGTTACTCGTTTATCGTTCCTTCAGCGCCCTGGCCTTGGGGCTGTTGCCCGTGATCAGCGGTGCGCTGGCGGGCATTGCGGCGGTCAGCCTGGGCTTTGGTACCGTGCACGGCATCACCCTGGGATTCGGCACCGCCCTGATCGGCGAAGCCGTGGATTATTCGATTTACCTGTTTGTGCAATCGGAACAGAACAGCGCCGATCATCAAAGCTGGATCAAGCGCTTCTGGCCCACCATCCGCCTTGGTGTGCTGACGTCGATAGCCGGCTTTGCCTCGCTGCTGCTGTCCGGTTTTCCCGGTCTGGCGCAACTCGGCTTGTATGCCATTGCCGGGCTGATCGTGGCCGCAACGGTGACGCGCTTCGTCCTGCCTTCGCTGCTGCCCGCCAACTTTCGCATTCATGATTTATCGGCGATCGGGCTCACCCTGTTCCGTGTCGTGCAACGCGCGGCAGCATTGCGCTGGCCTGCGGCGATCGTGTTACTGGCGGCCTGCGCCATCGTGGTCGATAACCGCGCCAGTTTGTGGAATGACAAAATCGCGTCGCTCAGTCCGGTGTCGCAAGCGGATGTGGAACTCGATACCCGCTTGCGCGCCGACATGGGTGCGCCGGATGTGCGCTACCTGGTCGTCGTCTCGGGTGCGAACCAGGAATTCGTATTGCGCGCCGCCGAGCGCGTTTCCGCGTTGCTGCAAACCCACGTCGAGCAAGGCGAACTTGCCGGATTCGAAAGCCCGAGCCGTTATCTTCCCAGCGTGGCCACGCAACGCGCACGCCAGGCCAGCCTGCCCCCGCGCCCGCTGCTGGGCACACGCCTGGCGCAAGCGGTCCAGGGCCTGCCGGTGCGCGCGCAACTGTTTACGCCGTTTCTGGACGACACCGCCGCCGCGCGCAGCCAGCCTTTGCTGCAGGCAAGCGATCTGCAGCAGACCTCGATGGCGATGGCGGTCGATGCCCTGCTCATCCAGCAACACGGGCAATGGCGCGCCTTGTTGCCGCTGACCGCGCCCGAGGGGAGCAGCATCGACGCCGATCCTATCCGCACTGCCTTGAAGGCAATCCCCGATGCGCTGTTCGTGGACCTGAAGGCCGAGTCGGATCGCCTGTATTCCGGCTACCTGCGGGAAGCCATCGCGCTGTCGCTCGGCGGCCTGGTTGCCATCATCGCGTTGCTGCTCGCAGTTTTTCGCTCGCCCATGCGCGTGCTGCGCATCATCGCGCCGCTGGCCGCAGCGGTCATCACCGTCACCGCGGGATTGAGCCTGTTTGGCCAGCAAATGATCATTCTGCATCTGGTGGGCTTGTTGCTGGTGGCCGCAGTGGGCTCCAATTACGCCCTGTTTTTTGATCGGCCCGATCCGCGCACGCCGATCCTGCCGCGCACGCTGGCCTCGATGCTGTTTGCCAGCCTCACCACCGTCGCCGGGTTTGGCCTGCTCGCATTTTCCGACGTATCCCTCCTGCAGGCGCTGGGCGTGACCGTCGCGCCGGGCGTCATCCTGGCCTTGTTGTACTCGGCGATTTTTGCCCGGCAAGCCGATGCGTGATTCGACATGGCGTCCCACCCTGTTAATCCGCGCATCCGTCGCGCTGCATGGCCTGGCGTTGGTGGCCGTGATTGCCGAACCCGCGCAATGGCGTTGGGCGTTGGGTGCCGTGGTCATCAATCACCTGCTGCTGACCGCCGTCGGCCTGAGGCCACGCAGCAACTGGCTGGGGCCGAACTGGACGCGGCTGCCCGCCTCCGCCGCGGCCAGAAATGAAATCGCCCTCACCATCGACGATGGCCCCGACCCCCTCGTCACCCCGCGGGTGCTGGATATTCTGGATCGCCATGCCGCCCACGCCACCTTTTTCTGTGTCGGCGAAAAAGCGGCACGCTATCCGGACCTATGCCGGGAAATCGTCCGCCGTGGCCATGCCGTGGAAAACCACAGCCAGCACCACCGTCATCATTTTTCCCTGCTGGGCCCGCGTGGTTTCATGCGCGAATTGCAGGCCGCACAAGACACCCTCAGCCGGATTACCGGCCAGCGCCCGGTGTTTTTCCGTGCCCCGGCCGGCTTGCGCAATCCCTTTCTCGACCCCGTGCTGGCGCGACTCGGCTTGACGCTCGCCAGCTGGTCGGCGCGGGGGTTCGACACCCGCATCGGTGACGCCGAGCGGGTCAAACATTCGCTATTGCATGGGCTGCGGACGGGCGCCATTTTGCTGCTGCATGACGGCAATGCGGCACGGACACCCGGGGGCATTCCGATTATTCTCGACGTGCTGCCAGCCGTGCTGGAGTCGGCGGCCGCCGCCGGGCTGCGTTTTGTCCGCTTGCGAGACGCCCTTTCATGACCGCCACACCATGCATGCGTCGGCGCTGTCGCAACCGGGAGAACAGGCCTTGAAAAACAGTCCGCAAGCGCCCTGGTACCGGCAAATTGCCGCGGTCATCACCCGGCATGTGGTTCTGAAAGGGATCGGAACGCCGCTTTTTATCGGCCTGTTTTTTGGTGCTTATTTCTACGTGCTCAAGGCCCCGGCCTACCCGATCACGGTGATGCCCTTTACCTGGCTGGATCGGATGATCGATTTTCAGCCGTGGGCGATGCTGCTGTACGCCTCATTGTGGGTGTATGTTTCCCTGCCGCCGGCATTGCTCGCGACGCAACGCGACCTCTATCGTTACGGCATGGCAATGGCCGCAACCTGCCTGGTGGGGCTGCTTGCGTTTTACTTCTGGCCCACCGCGGTCCCCGCAGCCGATATCGACTGGGCCCGGTATCCTGGCGTGGATTTCCTTAAAAACATCGATGCCTCAGGCAATGCCTTCCCTTCGCTGCATGTCGCCACGGCCCTATTTTCGGGACTCTGGCTGGATCATCTGCTGCGTCGATTCGACGCGCCGCGGTGGAGCCGGCTATTCAGCTGGCTGTGGTGCATCGGCATCATTTATTCCACCCTCGCCACCCGCCAGCATGTGGCGGTCGATGTGTGGGGCGGCCTCATGCTGGGGGGGGTGGCGGCCTGGCTGTCGTTGCGCCACCATGCCCGTGCAACGCTCGCACCCGGCCGGATCTGAAGGAAAGCAGTTGTGGAATTGACTGAACACTTTATCGGGATGGGTTGACGTGTTGAATTCGCTCTGGCTTTCCCATTTCACTGCTGCAAGCTGTCTTGGCCACGGCCTGGCGCCGACGCTGGCCGCCCTGCGCGCGCAAAAGAGCGGGCTCGCGCCCTGCGCCTTCGAGACGGTGACCGACCTGGCAACGTACATCGGCGAAGTCCCCGGCGTGGACGAGGCGCCTTTGCCGGCCAGCCTGGCCGAATATGAATGCCGCAACAACCGTCTCGCCTACCTGGGGCTGCAGCAGGATGGCTTCAATGCCGCCGTCGGTGCGGCCGCCGCGTGCTACGGCCGGCGGCGGGTGGGCGTGCTGCTCGGCACCAGCACCTCCGGCATCCTGCAGACCGAGCAGGCCTACCGCCGCCGCGACCCGGCAACCGGCGCCCTGCCGGACGACTTCATCTATCGCACCACGCACAACACCTATTCGGTGGCCGATTTCGTGCGCACCGCCTTCAACCTGGAAGGCCCGGCCGTGGTGGTCTCCACCGCCTGCTCGTCGAGCGCCAAGGTATTCGCCTCGGCCGCGCGGATGATCGCGGCCGGCGTGATCGACGCCGCCATTGTCGGCGGCGTCGACTCGCTGTGCCTGACCACCCTGTACGGCTTCAACTCGCTGGAACTGCTTTCGTCCGAACCCTGCCGGCCCTACGACGCGGATCGCAACGGCCTCTCCATCGGCGAGGCGGCCGCCTTCATTTTGCTGCAGCGTCCGGCCGACAGCCTCGATGCCGATGCCGTGCTGCTGCTGGGTGCAGGCGAATCGAGCGATGCCCACCACATGTCCTCGCCGCACCCCGAAGGCCTGGGCGCGCGCATGGCGATGGCCGCCACGCTGAAGGCGGCGGGCCTGCAGCCTGCCGACATCGACTACATCAACCTGCACGGCACCGCGACGCCGAGCAACGATGCAGCCGAGGGCCGCGCCGTGGCCGCGCTGTTCGGCAACGCCGTGCTGTGCAGCTCAACCAAGGGCGCGACCGGCCACACCCTGGGCGCGGCCGGCGGCCTGGAGGCGATCATCGGCGCGCTGGCGCTGCAGCAGGGCTTCCTGCCGGGCGGGGCCAACACGCGCTGCGTCGACCCGGACATCCCCATCCAGTACCTGACCGCGAACCAGCAGGTTGCGCCGCGCCGGGTGCTCAGCAACTCATTCGGTTTTGGCGGCACCAACTGCAGCCTGATCCTGGGGCGCGCGCAATGAAGCTCACCGCTTACCTCGACGGCATCGGCCTGGTCGGCCCGGGATTCGACAGCTGGCTCACGGCGCGGCCCATCCTGGCGGGCACAGCCCCCTACGAATCGCGCCCCCTCACGGTGGCCGCGCCGCAGTCGCTGCCCCCGGCCGAGCGCCGCCGCACCGGCCTCGCGATCAAGGTCGCGCTGGCGGTGGCGCAGGAGGCTGTCGCGGCCGGGCAACTCGATGCCCGGCAACTGGCCGCAGTGTTTTCCTCCTCTGGCGCCGACAACGACAACTGCGACGCCCTCTGCAAGACGCTGGCTTCCGAGGACCGGAGCATCTCGCCGACCCGCTTCCACAACTCGGTGCACAACGCTCCGGCGGGCTACTGGGGCATCGCCTCCGGCGCCATGACCCCGGCCACGGTGCTGTGTGCCCACGACGGCAGCTTCGGCGCCGGCCTGCTGGAGGCGATGACCCAGGTCGCAGTCGAGGGCTGGGGCACGCTGCTGGTCACCTACGACATGCCCTACCCCGAACCGCTGCACGCCAAGCGCCCCCTCCCCTCCGCCTTCGGCATCGCCCTGGCGCTGATGCCCGAACGCAGCGCGCAATCGCTGGCGCGGATCGAGCTCAGCCTCGTCGATGACGCGCCCGATGCACTGGACGAGCCCGAACTCGAAGCACTGCGCCACGCCATTCCCTGCGCGCGCGGGCTGCCTCTGCTGCAGGCCGTGGCGCGCGGGTCGAACGCACGGGTCGTGCTGGACTACCTGGTCCCGCTGCGCCTAGCCGTGGCGATCGAACCATGCCGCTAGACCACGCCTGGCTGCTCGCCCACCTGCCGCACCAGGGAAGCATGTGCCTGCTCGACGTCGTCACCGAGTGGGATGCCCAGCGCATCCGCTGCACGGCGATGAGCCACCGCGACGCCGACAACCCGCTGCGCGCCCACGATCGCCTCGGCGCGGCCTGCGGCATCGAATACGCGGCGCAGGCCATGGCCGCCCACGGCGCGCTGCTGGCGGCGGCCGCTGGCGCGCCGCGTGCCGGCTATCTGGCCAGCGTGCGCGGCGTCGAGCTGCAGGTCGCACGGCTGGATGACATCGCCGCCGATCTCGAGGTCGAGGCGGAGCGTCTGTCCGGCGACGGCAACACTATTCTTTACGGCTTTCGCGTCAGCGCCGCCGGACGCGAACTGCTCAGCGGCCGGGCGGCGGTGGTGCTGGATGCCGACAAACTGGGGAATCTGACATGAAACGTGCGCTCGTCACCGGCGGCAGCGGCGGCATCGGCTCGGCGATCTGCCGCCGCCTCGCCGCCGACGGCTGCTACGTCTACATCCACGCCAACCGCAACCTGGCAAAAGCGCAGGCGCTGGCGGATGAAATCAAAACGGGCGGCGGCCAGGCCGAAGCCATCGCCTTCGACGTCACCGACCCCGACGCCAGCCGCGCCGCACTCGAAGCACTCATTGCCGACACGCCGATCCAGGTGCTGGTGAACAACGCCGGCATCCATGACGACGCCGTCTTCCCCGGCATGAGCGCGGCGCAGTGGCACCGCGTGCTGGACGTGTCGCTTTCCGGCTTCTTCAATGTCACCCAGCCGCTGACGATGGCGATGATCCGCAGCCGCTGGGGGCGCATCGTCAATATCACCTCCATTGCCGGCATCACCGGCAACCGCGGCCAGGTCAACTACGCCGCCGCCAAGGGGGCGCTGCATGCCGCCACCAAGTCGCTGTCCTTGGAGCTTGCCAGCCGCGGGGTGACGGTCAACGCCGTGGCGCCGGGCATCATCCAGACCGAGATGATCGACGGCGTGTTCGACGCCAAGGCCATCGCGGGCATGGTGCCGATGAAGCGCGCCGGTCGTCCGGACGAGGTGGCGGACCTGGTCGGCTTCCTCGCCTCGGAGCAGGCGAGCTACATCAGCGGCCAGATCGTCTCGGTCAACGGCGGCATGATTTGATCCCTAACGCGCACGCCCTCGCGGTCCATCCGACCGGGCGACTGATGGTTTGGCGATGAAAAGGGATGAGTTTTTCCCGGACGACTCAGGGCGTACCCACGGGTCCATTCACCGGCAAGACCCTGTCCCGCCTGGGAAATAAAAGAATCCCTGTCCCGCCTGGGAAATAAAAGAATCCAGGCAATGCGGAAAATGGTTCCCAATCACAGGACAAGGGAATCCCTTTTTCTTTTTACGTGCATCATGCTAGAGTACGGGCGTGGCAAATTGTCGCAGTTGCATCGGGCATGCCAGGATGCAAACGCGACAAATTGTCGCGGCGATGAATTAGCGCGGTTTGCCCCGCTTTTTCCGCAAATCGACAATCAGCCATTTATCTTTTTTTACAGGGAGTCACGCAATCATGACACAGGACGACATCAAAACACCCGACACCCAACCTGACTTGGGGCGGCGCAAATTCCTGAACACCGCCGCACTGGTTGGTCTCTCCGGCGCGGGACTTTCGGTGGGCCTGACCGCCTGCAAAAAAGAGGAAGCTCCCGCCACTGGCGCCGCTGGCGCCCCGGGCCTTGCCAAAGGCGAGGTGGCTACGCATGGCAAGTACGATGTGCCGCCTGGCGAACTCGATGAATATTACTCGTTTTCCAGTGGTGGACACTCCGGTGATGTGCGCATCTACGGCCTGCCGTCCGGCCGCCAACTGAAGAGCATTCCGGTATTCAACACGGATAACCTGGTGGGCTGGGGCATCACCAACGAATCCAAGGCCATCATCGGCACCAAGCCCGATGGCTCCCTGAAATACTCCACCGGCGACACCCACCACGTACACCAGTCCTACACCGACGGCACCTACGACGGCAAGTACATGTTCGTGAACGACAAGATCCATGGCCGTCTGGCGCGCATCCGTATGGATACCATGGAATGCGACAAGATCACCGAAATCCCCAATATCCAGGGCTTTCACGGCACCTTCACCGACAAGCGTGACCCGGTCGATGCCAGCATCAACCACACTACCCGTGTGTTCTGCGGCGCCGAATTCTCGATCCCGCTGCCCAACGACGGGCGCGACATGGAAGATGGCAGCAAATACAAATCGCTGTTTACCTGCATCGATTCCAATACCATGGACGTGCGCTGGCAGGTGCTGATCGATGGCAACTGCGACCTGGTGGCAAGTTCCTACGACGGCAAACTGGCAGCGACCAACCAGTACAACATCGAGATGGGCATCCATTACGAGGACATGATGGCGGCAGAAATGGACGCCTGCCTGTTCTTCAATGTGGCCCGCATCGAAGAAGCCGTCAAGGCTGGTAAGGTGACCACCATCGGCAGTTCCAAGGTGCCCGTAGTGGATGGCAGACGTGAATCCAACAAGGATCCGAAAACCGCGCTGACCTGTTACGTACCGATCCCGAAGAACCCGCACGGCGTAAACATCAGCCCGGACGGCAAGTATTACGCCTGCTCAGGCAAGCTTTCGCCCACGGCTTCAGTGATCGAGCATGCCCTGGTACTGAAATGGTTCGACGGCGAACTGGCTAACGCGCGCGACGCAGTGGTCGCAGAACCCGAAATCGGTCTGGGCCCGCTGCACACCGGATTCGACAACAAGGGCAATGCCTACACCACGCTGTTCCTCGACAGCCAGATCGTGAAGTGGAACGTGGAAGCTGCGATCAAGTCGTTCAAAGGCGACAAGGAAGCCCAGGCAGTGGTCGACCGTATCGACGTGCATTATCAGCCGGGCCATGGCTTCACCTCGATGGGCGAAACCAAGGAATCGGATGGCCGCTACTTCAACTCGGACAACAAGTTCTCCAAGGACCGTTTCCTGCCCGTAGGCCCGCTCCACTGCGAAACCGCACAGTTAATCGACATCAGCGGCGACAAGATGAAGCTGGTGCATGACCATTCGGTGCTCTCTGAGCCGCACGACTCGATCATCGTCCGTCGGGACATCATCAAGACTCGCCAGATCTACACCCTGGACGAGTTCCCGAACGCAGTGAAGGACCCAGCGGAATCAGGCGTCTTCCGCAATGGCAAAAAAGTGACCGTCAAGCTCACCAGCCAGGCACCGGCCTTCAGCATGCGCGAGTTCAAGCTCAAGAAGGGTGATGAAGTGACCCTCATCCTGACCAACCACGACAAGGTGGAGGACCTGACCCACGGTTTCGCGATGCCGAAATACGACATCAACTTTATCGTCAACCCGCAGGAGACCAAGTCGGTCACATTCATCGCCGACAAGCCCGGTGTCTACTGGTGCTACTGCACCCACTTCTGCCACGCCCTGCACCTGGAGATGCGCACTCGCATGATTGTCGAGGCTTGAACGCACCCCATCCCCCAAAAGGGGGATGGGGTGTTTCCTGATAACCTGCGATAATCCAGGCAGATAAACAACGCCCGAAAGGGCGTTGGTTTTTTGTGCCTGTTACAGTTGATGTTTGAGGTTTACTGGTTTTTATGACGACTCCTTTCAGTCTTCTTGCCCGTTTCCTGACGGCTCTTTGTCTGTGCTGCGCCTGGGGGCTGGCTGCCGGTGCCGAAGGCGGCAGCTACGAGGCGCCATTGCCCGCGCAACTGTCCACCGACCCGGATCTTTGTGCATATGTCCCATGCAAGGATGTGCTACCAGGCGCTGACAGTTTTTCCCATCGGATGGGCAAACCTGCTTATGTCGAGGCCTACCGGAACAAGAAAGGGGGCCGCCACGGCGAACAAAAAGGCCGTACCGAAAAGGACATCCAAAGCAACGAAAACGACAAAGACAACGACAACGACAACGACAAAGACAAGAAAAAAGACGGCCAGAGTAAACAAAAAGGCCGCACCGACAATGGCAAAGACGACCGTGAACTGATCGGTTACGTATTCCTCTCCACCGACATTGTGGACATCCCCGCCTACTCGGGCAAGCCGGTGGTGACCCTGATCGGCATGGACACCAATGGCATCGTTACCGGGGTCCGGGTACTGCGTCATTCCGAGCCGATCCTGCTGCTGGGAATTCCGGAAGCCGAACTCACCAAATTCATCAAGCAATACGTCGGCAAGTTTGTGGGCTCCAAAATCGAAGTGGGTGCGGGCAGGCCGGGACAAGGGGTGATCGGCCTGGACGCCATCACTGGCGCCACGGTGACCGTGATTGCAGAGAATCAGGTCGTTCTGCGCAGCGGTCTGGCGGTTGCAAGGCAGGTGGGCATCATCGAACCCACCATACGGCCCCAGGCAAAATACACGGACGTGGCGGACAAACTGGATTGGCACGCGCTGCTCAAGGAGGGCAGCATCCAGAGACTCAAGATCGAAACCAGGGAGGTTGGGATGCCACCCTCGGCCCAGCCCTACATCGACATCTACTTTGGCTACCTCAATGCCCCGGCGGTGGGGCGCAGCGTGCTTGGCGACTCGGTCTATCGAAGCCTGATGTCCCGGCTCAAGCCAGACGAGCATGCCATTTTCATGATCGCCAACGGCCTGGAATCGTTCAAGGGCTCGGGCTTTGTGCGCGGGGGGATTTATGACCGGGTGCAGGTGGCTCAGGACATGGACACCAGCACCTTCCGTGATCTGGATTATCTCAACCTGTATGGGATCGAAGCCGCCGGTGCGCCCCCCTACCGGGAGTCTGCCATCTACATCATCCGTTCGCCGACTTTCAGCGCAGCCTACCCCTGGCATCTGGTGTTTTTGGCCAACAAGATGGACCCGCAAACGGGGGGGCGCACCTTTGTCAACTTTAGCCGTGAGTACTGGCTGCCCAGCCGTTATCTTGTGGGAGGTCGCCCAGAAATCGAAAAGCCGGAAGCGACCTGGGTGACGGTCTGGAAATCCCGCAAGTTAGAAATTGGGCTGTTCGTGCTCTGGCTCGCAGCCTCGGCAACGATCTATGCGTTGCGGGACAAGCTGGTTCGGCGCTCAACGATGAAAGACACGCGCTGGAAAGATTATCCGAGATACCTGCTATGGCTCATATCGATCGGCTTTGTCGGCTTCTACCTGCTGGCCGTGCCTTCCATCACGCAGGTGCTGACCTGGTTCCACTCCATCCTGTTTGAGTGGAAGTGGGAACTGTTCCTGTCCGATCCATTCATCTTCCTGTTCTGGATTTTCATCATCATCAGCGTGTTCTTCTGGGGACGCGGGATGTTCTGCGGCTGGATGTGTCCGTATGGCTCGCTCGCGGAGATGGTCTACCATGTGGCCGGCAAATTGGGGCTGAAACGTTACCAGCGCCATCTACTTCCACAGCACTTGCACGACCGCCTGAAATGGCTCAAGTACGGCATCTTTGCCACCCTGATTGCAGTGTCGTTTTATTCCATGGGGATGGCCGAGAAGCTTTCCGAGATCGAGCCGTTCAAGACCACCTTCCTGGTCGGCGCGTGGAACCGCACCTGGCCCTTCTTCACCTTCTGGGCGGTCTTGATGGTCGCCTCGGCCTTTTTCGAGCGCCCGTTCTGCAAGTACCTGTGCCCGCTCGGCGCGGCCCTGGCGGTTCCCTCCACCTTCCGCTGGTGGGGCCTCAAGCGCAAGAAGGAATGCGGCCCCTGCGCTGCGTGCGCCGTCGGCTGCGGCGCGCAGGCCATCGACGCGGCCGGCCGCATCGACCAGCGCGAGTGCCTGCTGTGCCTGGACTGCCAGATATTGTATTACGACGATCATGCCTGCCCGCCGCTGGCCCAGGAACGCAAGCGCCGCACCAAAGCCGGCGAACCCCTGACCGCGGTCGGCTCGGATGGCTACTTCATTCCCATCATGCCGGCCATGGCAGCGCCCTCTTCTGCTGCCGCACCCCGACAAAGCCTGCCCGCCTTCATCGGTCAGGAATTCTTCGACCACCTGTTCCCCTGGAGCCGCAAGGCGTTGGCGCAACCTCGCCTGCTGCAGGCCACGAGCCTGGCCCTGGCCGTGCTGGTGACCTGGGTCTGGGTGCTCGCTGCCGTCGGCAAGATCGGGACCGGCATCGTGCTCGGCTGGTGGCTGGCCTGGAGCGTGTATGAACTGGTGGTGCGCATGCGCTGCAAACCCTACGTCAAGGATGGCCCATGGTGGGGCCGCAACGTGCGCCCGGCTTCCTGGGCCGACATGGCCTCCTACGTATCGTTCAAGAACCTGCTGATCGCCATCGTCCTGTTCCTGCTGATGAAAGGCGCCGGAGTACTGGACTTCCTGCAACAAATGCCGGCGCTGCAATGGCTTTACTAGGAGCCCGCCAGACTTCCTTCTTCCGGACTTCCCTGCTTGGCGCCCTGACCTGCCTGCTTGTTTCCGGGGCAGGATTCGCAGGCGAGCTTACGGTACGGCCGGGAGAATCCATCGCCGCAGCCATTGCGCAGGCCGCGCCTGGCGACGTGGTGCGGGTGGAAAAAGGCTACTACCGGGAGCGGCTGGTGATCGACAAGCCCCTGACGCTGAAGGGGATCGATCGGCCTACGATCAGCGGTGGTTTCGAAGGCGACACCATCCGGGTCACCGCCGAGGATGTCGTCATCGAAGGCATGATCGTGCGCGATTCTGGGGACAACCTGGAAGACCAGAATTCCGGCATTTTCATCCGGCCGGGGGCGCATCGCGCAATCGTGCGCAACTGCGACCTGACCTACAATCTGTTCGGAATTTATATCCAGAAAGTCGAGAAGGTCGAGATCCGCAACAATCTCATCACAGGCAAGCGCGATTATCGATCCCCCCGGCGCGGCAACGGCATCCAGCTCTATAACTCCGAAGGGGCGCAGATCATTGGCAACAGCATCAGTTTCGTGCGCGACGGCATCTATGTGGATGTGTCGCACCACGCGGTATTCCGCAACAACCGCATCCACAACGTCCGCTACGGTACCCACTACATGAATTCCCATTACAACGTGTGGGAAGGCAACGACTCGTACCACAACCGTGGCGGCCTCGCGCTGATGATGGCCCGCAATCAGGTGGTCCGCAACAACCGCGCATGGGGCAATTCGGACCACGGCATCATGCTGCGCACCCTCCAGGACTCGGTCATCGAGGGCAATATCGTCGCCGGCAATGCCCGCGGGTTCTTCATCTACGATGCCGAATTCAATACTATTCGCAACAACCTGGTGATGGACAACACGGTCGGCGTGCATCTGTGGGCGGGCTCCTATCGCAACAAGGCAGAAGGCAACGACTTCATCTCGAACCGCACCCAGATCAAATACGTAGCCAGCCGGGACGAAATCTGGAGCGGCAACTACTGGAGCAACTATGTGGGATGGGATCGCAACGGCGACGGTATCGGCGACGTGCAGTACGAGGCCAACGACATGGTGGATCGCCTGTCCTGGCGCCACCCGATGATGAAGCTGCTGCTCGCCAGCCCGGCGGTGCAGACGCTGCGACTGGTGAGCCAGCAGTTCCCGCTGCTGCGCGCGCCGAGCATCGTCGACCCCACCCCCCGGATGAAGCCGCACAACCCTGACTGGAGCCAATGGAGTGGCCGATATTTCCCCCATGCAAACTGAAACGGAACCTGCGCTGATCGTCGCGCGCGGGGTGCACAAGCACTATGGGCCGATTCGCGCAGTCGACGGCGTCGACCTCGATATACGCCCCGGTGAGCTGTTCGGCCTCATCGGCCACAACGGCGCCGGCAAGAGCACGATGTTCAAGATGATGCTCGGCCTGACCCCAACCACCTCGGGCGATATCCGCATCGACGGTGCGCGCGTCAGCGGCGGCGACTTCCGCGCCGTACGGCGCTCCGTAGGCTATCTTCCGGAAAACGTCGTGCTCTATGACAACCTTACCGGCCTCGAGACATTGCATTTCTTCTCGCGCCTGAAAGGCGTGTCGGCGGCAGAGAACCACCGAGTGCTCGAGCGCGTAGGCCTCGGGCATGCGGCCAGACGGCGGGTGCGCGAATACTCCAAGGGCATGCGGCAGCGTCTCGGCTTTGCCCAGGCCCTGCTCGGCAAGCCGCGCTTCCTGTTCCTCGACGAGCCCACCACCGGCCTCGACCCGGAAGCGATCCGCGGCTTCTATGCCATCCTCCGCCAGCTCAGAAGCGAGGGCGTGACAATGGTGATCACCTCCCACATCCTCGCTGAAATTCAGGAGCGGGTAGACCGCCTGGCCATCATGACCGCCGGCAAGATACAGGCCTGCGGCACGGTGCAGGCCTTGCGCGAACAGATGGCCCTGCCGCTGCGGATCGACATCCGGGTTGACGCCGAACACCTTGATGCGGTGCGCACGGCGCTCGGCCAACTGCCGGTGAGCGCCATCGAAGCCCATGCCGGTCACATTGCCCTGCAGTGCCGGCGCGAAGCCAAGATGGCGGTAATCGAAGCGCTTGCGCAGGATGGCCGGGTGCGTGACCTGACGGTGCGGGAACCCTCACTCGAAGACGTTTTTTTCGGTTTTTCGGATTAAGGGGCGGCAATGGAAATCGCACAAATCGCCACCATCGCCAGCAAGGAATTCTGGGACCGCATCCGCAATCGCTGGGTGCTGGCCGTGGCACTGGTTTTCACCGCTTTCGCGCTGACCATCGCCTATTTCGGCGCAGCGCAGCAGGGGTCTATCGGCCTTCGCTCCATCGATGTCACCATCGCCAGTCTGGTCAGCCTGGTCATCTATCTGATCCCGCTGATCGCGCTTATCCTGGGCTTCGACGCCATCGTCGGTGAGCGCGAACGCGGCTCCCTCGACCTCCTGCTGTCGATGCCGATCACGCGCATGGAATTGATCCTCGGAAAATTCTTCGGGCTCGCAGCCGCGCTGACCTTCTCCACCGTGGCCGGATTTGGCCTGGTCGCGATCATGCTGTCGACACAGATCGATCTCAACGGGCTGATCCATTACTTCGGCTTCATGCTGAGCTCGGTGCTGCTGGGCTGCGCCTTCCTGAGCCTGGCGGTCATGCTGTCGGTGTTCGCCGCCGACCGTGCCCGGGCATCGGGGCTCGCAATCGCCATGTGGTTTTTCTTCGTGCTGGTGTTCGACCTGCTGCTGTTGGGCGCGCTGGTCGTGACCGGCGGCCAGTGGGGGGGCGAGATTTTCCCCTACCTGCTGCTGGCGAATCCCGCCGACGTGTTCCGCATACTCAACATCTTTACCCTGGCCGACGTCCGCACCATGTACGGACTGGTGACCGTTTTCCCCCCGATGCTGGCCGAACCCTGGCTGCTCGGGATGGTGATGGTCGCCTGGATTGTGGCGCCGCTGGGCATTGCAACCTGGAGATTCCGTCAATGAAACCTTTACGTCTTGTGCTCGTTTATTCCACACTGGCCGCGATCGCACTCGCGGCCTGCGGGAAACCGGATACTCCGGACACAATCGCCCCGATGGAGATCGGCGCCGGCACGTCCTGCAGCCTGGACGGCATGCTGCTCGCCGACTACCCCGGCCCCAAGGCACAGATCCACTACGCCGGGCAGGAAGAGCCCGATTTCTTCTGCGACACGGTGGAAATGTTCAACATCTATCTCACCCCCGAACAGGTCAGGGCCGTGCGCGCCCTGATGGTGCAGGATATGGGCAAGGCCGATTGGGATGTGCCGCGCAACCACTGGATCGATGCGAAAACCGCATACTACGTCCACGGCAGCAAGCGGCATGGCTCGATGGGCCCCACGATCGCCAGCTTCGCGCAGGAGAGCGGCGCGGTGAAATTTGCCGCCGAGCACGGCGGCAAGGTCTACCGCTTCAGCGACATCACGCCCGACATGGTGGTGCTGGACGGCGGTGCGCAACACGACAGCAGCATGTAAGCGTCATGGCGAGCTTCTTTGAAAACCTTGATTCCGACGTCGCAACAGAACTCGAACTGTTGTCCCGGTTGATCTATGATCTGCGCGAAAATCGCATTGCCGTCCTCGGGCCCTATGGTGCGGAGGACGAGGCGGCGCTGCTGCAAAACATCCAGTCCGGCGCGGTGGCCGAGCATCCTGCCTATGAACATTACCTGGCAGCCCGGATACTCGCCGAAACTCGCGAAACGGCCCGCGCCGTGCTCGCCGAACGCCTGAAGGATGCCACACGTATATGAGCCTGCACCTTGAACTCGGTTTGCTGATCGAAGCGTCCTTCGAGGGAGATTTTGCTTCCCCCGTCGAACAGAAGCAGGATGCCATGATCGTCCGCCTGAAGAATGGTGTGACGCTGGAAGTCCGCTATGCCGCAGCCGATGCCTATTCGCTGCGCTGGGCCTATGGCGATGCCGAATCCGGCATCGACACCGCGCCCCTGCATCGCGGGCTTGAGACCTTCCCCAACCATTTCCACGATGCGGGCGGTCGTATCGTTGCAGACCCGATCACCCGCCCCGATGCCCTTCCGGAAGACAATCTGCAAAAACTGATCCGCATCCTGATCGATGACCCGATGTTCGGGGTCGTCGGCTGATGCGACTGCCGGGAAAACGGCTATCCTTGGGGATAGCCATGCTCGTGATAGCCGTCGCTGCCGCTGCCGTCATGCTACTGCCCCATGGCGAACGGGCGGCCGCGGATCCCGACCTGGTCACGAACGAGCTTTGCATCGTTGCACCGGCAACGCCCTACGATCCGGCTTCAGGCTTGGCGATGCTTGCACCGCGGCCGATACCCGCCGCTGCACGCTGCCCGGTATGCGGCATGTATCCCGCCCGCTTTCCGCGCTGGGCTGCGCAAAGCATTTTCAGGGACGGCGCTGCCCACTACTTCGACTCGCCGATCGACCTGTTCGTCTTCCTGCAAAAAGTGGATCGGTACGACAGCCGCTACGCCCTGAACGAGGTTGCCGTCAGTTTTGTAACCGACTTTGAAACCGGGCAATGGATCGAAGCCCAGGATGCCTTCTTCGTCCACGGCTCCAGCGCCTTCGGTCCGATGCGCGATGCCGACCTGCCCGCCTTTGCCAGCCGCGAAACGGCAGACACCCTGACCCGCAGCCGCGGCGGCAGGGTGCTGGCATTTACGGAAGTGACCCCCGAACTGATCCAGCCGCTGAACCGCAGCGTGCACCATCGCCACTGACGCCTGCCGCCAGTCGCGCCCATAAAAAAGCGGGAGAGATCTGCATCTCTCCCGCTTTTTCATTGACCAGGCTGCGGTCGTTGGCTTCTGACGCTTATTTTGACAGCCCAACCATGTAATCGACTGCCGCCTTGACTTCGTCGTCGGTCAGTGCGGTGTTTCCGCCGCGCGCCGGCATCATGCCTTTTGCACCGGTATATCCTTCCATCGCATGTTTGTAGAGCAGGTCATTGCCCTGCGCGATACGCGGCCCCCAGTCAGCCGTATCGCCGGGCTTCGGCGCTCCAGCAACCCCCGACGCATGACACAACGCGCAGGTTTTGTTGAATATGCTTTTGCCTAGAACATTCTCCGCCACAACGGGTTCTGGCGCCGGAGCCGGAGCCGGTGCGGCCACCTCGGGTGCGGGTGCTTCCGGAGCGGCACTCTCCTGTTTCCCGCAGGCGCTCAACAAAGCTGCAAGCGAAACAGCCAGAACGAGTGATGTCTTCTTCATTTAAATCTCCTGTTTGTCAGCACCAGTTTAAAAATCCCGAACCGATGCAACGGGCTGCCGTTATGGCGTGGAATGATTTCGATCAAAGTCGGAAACTCGGATCGGCCGCGGCGAAGACGAAATGATAGCACCCCGCCCCGCATATCGAAACGAATAAGAGATCCGCATCCAGATATCCAATGCGCTATGCCATCCCGTGCGCACTGCCTTGAACGATTCCGCCCTTGCTGCTTCGGGAATGTAGGCGCGTTGCATATGGCTGGAATTTCGCGTCGTTTCATCTACGTTCATTCATAAGCGTACGCATCAACCAGAATTTCGGATAAGTACGTTCCCGATCCAGGTGAAGTACGCACATGGCAACCCATGAATGCACTAAAATAATGCAAACGCATCTTCATAGATTTTTATACTTTTCTAAAGATACCGCACGGGGAAACAAGACGATGTCTATTGATTTACCGGAACGTGATGCAGAAGGCTACCTGATCGAACCCGCCGACTGGAACGAGGACGTGGCACGGGCCCTGGCCGAGGAAGAGAAAATCCAGCTCGATGACGACCACTGGGACGTTATCCGCTTCATGCGCGACTACTTCGAGGAACACCAGGTCATCGCCGATGCCCGTTTCGTCATCAAGCACCTGGCCGAACGCATGGGGAAGGAAGCGCACAAGAAGCTGTTCGAGCTGTTCCCCTACGGCTACGTGAAGCAGGCATGCAAGATCGCCGGCATGCGGCGGCCAAGAGCCTGGAGCACGGGTTGATCGGACCCCGTCGATTCGGCCCGGCCAACACCCGGACGCCAGTAGCGCGGATCGCTTGCGGGACCGGCTATATTCGCGGCGCGTGGCGCGTCGTCCGATCACGTTCTTGATCATCTCCTTGCTGCCTGAGTATTCCAACGGGCTGGCTGCACCCATCCGCTTTTCCGGGCCCGCGCAAGCCACGGGCAAATAACGGTTTCGGCGATCGCGGCCATCCTTTTTCCCGGATGAAACCGTCCGGGCGCCAATTTTTAACGGTTCATAACACCGGCATCCCCGAAGGCGTACCCGGCAGCCATGATGCCTATACAATGGTCGCCGCCAGGCAGGCCATGCTTTCGCCAGAACCGGGACGCATCGCTTGCCATCGACAAACCTGCCGGTGCAACCGCCAAACCGAGTTTCCACGCCCAAACGCTTATGTCCTCACCGCTCAACCCGACCATGCGCCCTGCAAGATTCGCGCTGTTTGCCCTGGGCTTCAGGCCTTTTTTCCTCGCTGCCAGCTTGTTCGCCGTCGTGCTGTTGGGGCTGTGGCTGGCCATCCTTCAGGGAGCAATCGCCGTCGGGCCGCTGGCTCCCACCGTCTGGCACGGCCATGAAATGCTGTTCGGCTATGCCGCGGCGGTGATCGCCGGCTTCCTGCTCGCCGCGGCGCAGAACTGGACCGGCATCCGCACACCGTCGGGCCCGCCGCTGGCCGCGCTGTTCCTGTTGTGGCTGGCAGGCCGGATCGGCTTTCTGGTGCCTGGCCTGCCGGCCGGGTTGGTCGCGCTGGTCGACCTGCTGTTCCTGCCGGCGCTGGCGCTGGCACTGGCCTGGCCGATCATCAAGGCCAGGCAGCTGCACAATTACCCCTTCCCCGTCATGCTGCTGGCGCTGGCCGCGGCCAACGCGCTGGTGCATGCGGAAGCGCTCGGCTGGACCGCGTCCAGCGCCAGCCTGGGCCTGCATCTCGCTGCCTATGTCGTGGTCACGATGATGGCCGTGATGGGCGGGCGGGTGATTCCCTTCTTCACTGACAACAAGCTCCACACGTCCCCGCGGCGCTGGAACATCATCGAACGGCTGGTGCCTGTCGCCACCCTTGCGGCACTGCTTGCCGCATTGATCGCACCCGTGTCGCCGGTCACCGCACTGCTCGCGGCAATTGCGGCAATGGTGCATTTCACCCGGGTGGCGGGCTGGTATGCCGGCAAGGTCTGGTCGGTGCCGCTGCTGTGGATTTTGCATCTGGGCTACGCCTGGATCGCGCTCGGCTTCGCGCTGCTTGCGCTGTCGGCCGCGGGGGTGGGCGCTGCAACCAGCGCTTCACTGCATGCCTTCACCACCGGCGGCATCGGGGTGATGACCCTCGGCATGATGGCGCGGGTGTCGCTCGGCCATACAGGCCGGCCGATCGACTCCGTCCCGCTGATGACGCTGGCCTTCGTCGCGATCAATCTCGCGGCGCTGATCCGCGTCGCGCTGCCCTTGTTCTTTCCGGCGGTCTATACGGCAGGCCTCACCGTTGCCGGATTGGCCTGGATGTCCGCGTTCGGCCTGTTCGCCGCGATCTACGCGCCCATGCTGCTGCGCCCGCGGATCGACGGCAAGGCGGGCTGAGCCGCGCATGGGCCACGACAAAACGCGGCAGGCGCTGCCGGCCGCAATGACCGACGATCCCGGCTGATTCCCATGAACCATCTTGCGCACTGCACCCGCTGGCTTGTCCTCTGCCTGCTGTCGTTCCCGCTACTGGCCGCTTCGCCTGACGGCGTGGTGGCGGTATCGCACCCAGCTGCGGCCGCCGCCGGCGCACGCGTGCTGGCGCAGGGCGGCAACGCCATCGATGCCGCGGCCGCGGTGCAGTTCGCGTTGAACGTGGTCGAACCGCAGTCTTCCGGCATCGGCGGCGGCGGCTTCATGCTGGTCCATCTCGCCAAAACCGGCGAAAGTTTCATCGTCGATTCGCGCGAGCGCGCCCCGGCTGCGGCCAGCGCCGACATGTTCGCGCTCGCTGGCCTGCCGATGCAGTTTCCGCTGGCCTCGACCAGCGGCCTGGCGGTGGGCGTGCCGGGCACCCTGCGCGGCGTCGACACCGCGCTGCGCCGCTGGGGCACATTCAAATTGGCGGATACGCTGGCGCCCGCCATCGAACTGGCCGAGCACGGCTTTCGCGTCAACCGCTTCCTCGCGGCCGACATCGCCAACGACGGCGGCCGCACCCGGCTGCAGCCGGAAACCGCCGCGATCTTCCGCCCCGGCGGCGTTCCACTGACCGAGGGCGACTGGCTGGTGCAGCCCGACCTGGCGAAGACCCTGAAGCGGATCGCCGCCGGGGGACCGAACGCCTTCTATCGCGGCCCCCTGGCACGGGCGATCGTCAACGCCCAGCAGCGCACGCGCAGCGAGCTCGGCGCAGCCGGAAAGGGCCGCATGACACTGGCCGACCTCGACCAGTATCGCGTGGCAATCCGCCAGCCGCTGGTCGGCCATTACCGCGGCTGGACGCTGGCGGGCATGCCGCCGCCCTCTTCCGGCGGCCTCACCATGTTGCAGGTGCTGGGCCTGCTGGAACGCTTTCCGCTCGGCGACGCCGCGCAGGGATACGGCTTCGGCAGCCCGCACACCCTGCACGCGATGATCGAGGCGATGCGCCTGGCGTTCGCCGACCGCGCGGTGTGGATCGGCGACGACGACAGCGTGCCGGTGCCGCGTCATGGGCTGCTGCATGCCGACTACCTCGCCGCGCGCGCAGCCTTGATCAAACCCGACAGCCGCATGGACACGCCGCAGGCAGGCGACCCGCTGCCCTGGGATGCCGCCACCGTCGTGCGGCGCAAGCCGTCGCCTGCCAGGCAGAAAAGCCCCCACACCACGCACTTCTCCATCGTCGACAGCTGGGGCAACGTGGTGAGCTACACCAGCACCATCGAATTCACCTGGGGGTCTGGCATCACCGTTCCGGGCTACGGCTTCCTGCTCAACAACGAGCTGACCGACTTCAATTTCGTGTCAGCGGCCGACGCCGCGACCGGCAACCCCGGCGCCAACGACGCCGCCCCCGCCAAACGCCCGCGCTCCAGCATGGCGCCGACGCTCCTGTTCAAGCACGGCAAGCCGGTCGCCGCCTACGGCTCGCCCGGCGGCGCGACCATCATCAACTCGGTGCTCAATGTCACGCTCAACCTCATCGACCACGGCATGTCCCTGCAGCAGGCCATCGCCGCGCCCCGCCTGTCGGTGACCCACGCAGCGGGGCGGGTGCATTGCGAAGGCGGCGCCGCGTTCATGCAGCCGCATTTCAGCGTCGCCGCCCAGGATGCCTTGCGCAAGCTGGGGCATATCGGCCTGGGCGAAACGGGGACGGATGGCTGCCGGGAAACGATCGGCTCGGTGCAGGCAGTCGCCATCGACCTCGCGACGGGCGCCCATCACGGTGCGGCCGACCCGCGCCGCGAGGGCACGGTCATCCAGGTCGAGCCGGTGCAGACCTCGCCGGAACCCGCGCCCGATTGATCGTCATGCGAACAGCTGAAGACAATCGGCGGGTAAATGACTTACCCTACCAACCTTGTCCTCAAACCAGCAGAAGAGATGTCATATGGCCAAACCCAATTATTCGTTTGCAAAGCGTCAGCGAGACCTCGCCAAAAAACAGAAGAAGGAAGAGAAACTACGGCGCAAGACCGGCGCAGGCGAAGTCCAGCCCCAGGACGATCAGCCCCAGGACGATCAGCCCCAGGACGATCAGCCCCAGGACGATCAGCCTCAGGACGATCAGCCGCAGCTTCAACCGTCGCTGCCCGACGACGACAAACCGGCCGTCTGACGCTGCCGGCGGCTCATAGCAGCGCGTGCCATGACACAGGCCCGGCGTTAAGGCCTTTTCACCATGCCCGCCCTGCTGCGCGCCCTCCAGGCCGATATCACAACGCTTCAGGTTGACGCAATCGTCAATGCAGCCAACCCGTCGCTGCTCGGCGGCGGCGGGGTCGACGGCGCAATCCATCGCGCTGCCGGGCCGCGCCTGCTGGACGAATGTCGTCTTCTCGGCGGCTGCCGGACGGGCGATGCCAAGCACACCCGCGGATACGAACTGCCCGCCAGATTCATCATCCACACCGTCGGCCCGGTCTGGCATGGCGGCACCCGCGGGGAACCCGAACTGCTGGCGTCATGCTACCAACACTGCATCGAGGTGGCCGCGCAGAACGGCATCCGCACCCTGGCGTTTCCCGGTATCAGCGCCGGGGTCTACGGCTACCCCGTCGAGCTTGCCGCCCAAGTGGCCATTGCGACGGTCCGCACGGCCGTGACGGGGTTCCCGGTCATCCGGGAAGTGATCTTCTGCTGCCATTCCGCGGCCGATCTCGCCGTCTACCAGGCGCTGCTCACCGACGCAGCGAGCTGACCAGGCATGGATATGGTGCTGGTCCATGGCATGGGCAGGACGCCTCTGTCCATGCTACGGCTGCGCCGGCGCTTGCGGCGAGCTGGCCACCATCCGGTCCTGTTCGGCTACTCCCCGACTTCGAAAGCCTGCAGGGCGCAACCGCATGCCTGGTGAAATTGATCGAGCAGCGGATGGACACCCGGCACCGGCACTATGCACTGGCGGGGCATTCGCTCGGCACGGTACTCATCCGCACGGCGCTCGGCCAGCTGGAAAACCGGGCGCCGGGCGCCTGCTTTTTTTTGGCGCCGCCAATGGTCGCCTGCAAGGCCGCCCGGTTTTTTTCACGATTCCGGCTATACCGATTATTGACGGGAGAAATGGGCCAGCTCCTGGCTGACGAGCCGTTCATGCTGCAGCTGCCGATGCTGCCGGTTCCCACCCGGATCTATGCGGGGGTTGGCGGCCCGCGAGCGTCCTGGCTGCCGTTCGGCACGGAAGCCAACGATGGCATCCTCAGCGTGTCGGAAGCCGCCGGCCGCTATAAAGCGATGGCCGTCAAGGTGCCGTCCCTTCACACCTTCATCATGAACTCGAGACCGGTTTGCGACGACATGATCCGGCTGCTGGAAGCGCTTGACCAGACGACACATCCGGGCGGAACGCATCACCAGGAGTAAAGCCATGGAACCACGCATCAGCCTCATCACCCTCGGCGTCGCCGACCTCGCTCGCGCCACCCGCTTCTACGGCGAGTGCCTCGGCCTGCCGCGGCTGCAGACACCGCCGTCGATTGCCTTCTTCGAGCTCGGCAAGACCTGGCTGGCGCTGTGGCCGCGCGAAAGCCTGGCTGCGGACGCCGGTCTCGCGCCGGAGGGCTCGGGGTTTCGTGGCTTTGCGCTGGCGCACAACGTGCGCTCGCCGGCCGAGGTGGATGCGCTGCTGGCGCATGCAGCCGCCTGCGGCGGCACCGTGACCAGGCCCGGCCGGCCCACCGACTGGGGCGGCTACTCCGGCTATTTCTGCGATCCCGACGGCTTCGTCTGGGAAGTCGCGCACAACCCGGACTTCCCTCATGTTTGAGTCGGAGGCAGTGGCCTTGACCCGTATTCCAACCAAGAATGCAAGCCGATAAAAACAGCCCATGATCCGACTGCCCAACTCACTGAACGCCTGGGGAACGCCCGAATTCAAGGACGTCTTCCGCCAGGAAATCGCGCAGATGGATGCCGCCGAGCTCCCGCTGCAGCAAGGACTGGCCCGCAGCAGCCACGTCACGGAGCGGCCTTTCCAGGCGATGCTCCTCAGCGCCAGCGAGGACGCCGGCCTGCTGCGGGTGAAGGCGGGGATTTTCTATACGGGGATCATCGCCGGCTGCAGCTGCGCGGACGACCCCACGCCGATCGACGAACTGAACGAATACTGCGTAGTGCGGTTCGACATCGACATAAAGACGGCTGCAACCACGGTGACGCTGCTGGCGGAGTAGGCGGACCGATGCCCGTGCGGATCAAGGCAGAAGCAGGCAGAAAACCGCGCCCTGGTCGTTGTGCAAACGCAGTTCGCCCCGCCGCCCCCGATTGTCGTGGCTTTGCGCAATCGCGCTGGAAAACTGCAAGCCGAGGCCGGTTCCCGTGGATTGGCAGGGGGCGTTCGCGGCCGCACAGGCCAGGATGTGCTCGGGATAGCCGGCCGAGTCGTCACGAACCGTCAGGGCGAGGCAGCCTTCGGTCATGCTTGCTTCGATGCGCAGCGTCGAACGTGCGTGGGCGAGGGAATTGTGGATGGCGTTGATCAGGGCCATTTCGATCAGATCGCGGTCGAAGAACCAGATTTCAGGCACGTCCGGTGCCAGCACGGCTTCGACCCGGATGCGGTCGCGCGCGAGCGCTGCCGCCCGGTCCCGGATTTCATGCACCGCATCGTGCGGCGACCAGGCATCGATGGCCGGCCGGATCGGCTGATCGATCGCCTTGTAGATCAGCAGCGCCTGCTGCAGCCGGTCGACCACGTTCTGGCACAGCAGCCGCGCCGCGTCGACCGTGGCATCGTGTTCGGTCTCGTCCTGCCGGGGAATGCCGTCGATGGTCATCGACAGCAAGCCGAGATCGTTCTTCAGCTCATGGATCAGCGCCGCATACAGGTCAGCGCCGTCGAACTTCATGCAGGGTCCCTCCTCCGGATGCCGAACCGGCTTTCCACGTCTTTCAACTGCAGGCGCAGGCCTGCCAGGCGCGCGTGACCGGGCGCCTGGCGTTCCGCCTCATCCAGATAGCGCCGGGCGGCCTCGATCATCGTTTCGTCCATGCCGGCCTGGTCGACATACTTGAGGATCACCCATACGGCGTTCATCTTGATGCGCGGGTTGTGGGGCGCTTCGGCGCACGCCGTCAGCAAGGTGTCGACTGCCGCGCGAAAATCACCGCGATGCGCCAGCACCACGCCCTCGTTGTTGAGCTTGCGCACGTCAGCAGTCGCCAGGGCAAGCACGGCGGTGCCGGCGTCGGTTCGTCCGGCGTCATCGTAGAGTTTTCGGGCCCGGGCCAGCAGCGTCTCGCTGTCGTGCGCGTTGCGCGCCACCTCGGCGACAATGCCGTCGGCCTCGTCGTGGCGGCCACTGGCCATGCAGATTCCGGCCATATCCAGCATCAGGTTGGCATCGCCGCGTGTTCCGCGCGCGCGCAGCGCGGCAGCCTCTTCCACAGCTTTCGTGGCTTCCTTCAGGTTGCCGCACCCGACCTGCACCATCCCCTGCGTGACGGCCATCACCAGTTGTCCTTCCGGGCTGGCCTGCAGGGTGCTTTTGTTCTTTTTTAGTGTGTCGGCGGCGCCCTGCAGGTCGCCCTGCTCCAACTGCACCCGGCACAGATTGCCGAAATCGCCAGGCGTGACAAAAATGGAATAACGCCCCTTTTCCAGGACATTGGAAAAAGCGGTGGACGCGGTTTCCAGGTCGCCGTTGGTGTGGGCGATTTCCCCCAGCTTCTGTTGCCGGCGAACCGTCCTGGCGGAAATGGCAACGCCCTGTTCCAGCGCGCCCTGGGCAGCGTGGGCATCCTTTTTGGCGAGGCAGACATCGGACAGCAGGTCGTACGCGGCGACCATTCCCGGCGCCTGTTCCATCACGTCGCGCAGCACCGCCTCGGCGGTTTCATCCTTGCTTTGCAGGTGCAGCGCACGGGCAAGGCCCAGGCGCGCCCAGGGAATGGCACGCATCGTGATCACCTGCTGGTAAAGCGCCTCCGCTTTCTCGAAGCGGCCCAATGCAACGAGCATCTCACCCTTGAAGCGCATGGCGTCCACCAGGTATTTCGGCTTGTCCTGGATCAGCTTGTCGCAGGCGGCAATGGCGGCGTCCAGTTCCTGGGCGTGAAAGTGCCGGTAGGCGTCGCGGAACGCCCGCTTGCGCAACAGGACGCTTTCGAGCCGGTTGCGCAGGACTTCCGGGCTGAACGGTTTGATCATATAGTCGTCCGGCGCCAGCTCGGCGGTCGCAACCACCTTCTCGTAATAGGACTCGGCCGTGACCATCATGAAGACCGTCCCGAGTGAAATCAGCTGGCTGTGGCGCAATTCTTCCAGCAGTTGCTGGCCGTCGCGACCCTCACCCAGATTGAAATCGCACAGGATGAAATCGTAGGACTTCTGCTTCACCTGAAAAATGGCCTCGGCGGCATTGGCGGCCAATTGCACCCGGGTGATCCCGAAGTTGGTGAGCGACAGCCGCAATGCATTGCGCATGCCGGGGTAGTCCTCCACCACCAGCGCACGCAAGGCGCTGTAATCAATGAATGCCTCGCTGGCCGAAGCCGGGTTCACGCTTGAATTTACCGCCATAAAAAATTGCCCCTGGTCACTGCACGTTTCCCTGAATGGCTGGATTGATGGGAATAACGGCGGCCCGGCGCTTTACTGAACCTTGCGCGCGCTGTCAGGCGGGCTGGGAGCCTGCCGGCGGGATTTCCAGCTCTTCCGCGTAGGGTCGGCTCGGATACTGGAAGGCAACCGGTCCGTCCGGCTTGGCGTGGACGAACTGGTGGACGAAGGGGTCGCTCGAATCCGCCATTTCGGCGGCGTTGCCTTCGGCCACCACCACGCCGTCGTGGATGAAATAGACGTAGTCGGCGACCTTCAGCGATTCCGACACGTCGTAGGTCACCACGATCGAGGTCAGCCCGAGCGCGTCGTTGAGGCGGCGGATCAGGTTGGCGATGGTGTTGAGCGAGATCGGGTCGAGGCCGGCGAAGGGCTCGTCGTACATCATCAGCATGGGGTCGAGCGCGATCGCCCGGGCGAGCGCCACGCGCCGCTCCATGCCGCCCGACAGTTCGCTGGTGCGCAGGGCGTGGGCGCCACGCAGGCCGACGGCATGGAGCTTCATCAGCACCAAGTCGTGGATGACGTCCTCGGGCAGGTCGGTGTGCTCGCGCATCGGGTAGGCGATGTTGTCAAATACCGACAGGTCGCTGAACAGGCCGCTGACCTGGAACATCATGCCCATCTTGCGCCGCATCGCGTAGAGGGCGGTGCTGTTTAGCTTGTGGATCACCTGGCTGTCGAATTTCACGTGGCCACGCGACGGCCTGAGCTGGCCGCCGATATGTCGCAGCAGCGTGGTCTTGCCGCAGCCGCTGACGCCGAGGATGCCGACCACCTTGCCACGTGGAATGGCAAGGTTGATGCCCTTGAGCACCTGATTATTCTCGAACGCGAAATGGAGGTCGCTGATCTCGACCAGGTTTCCCGCCATGCTCAGTTCTCCTCTAGCAGCGTGTCAGGCGCTTCCAGAATCGCCTTCACCGCGACCAGAAACTGCACCGCGTCGCGCCCGTCGATCAGCCGGTGGTCGTAGGTCAGCGCCAGGTACATCATCGGACGGACCACGACCTGACCATGTTCGGCGACCGGGCGCTCCTGGATGGTGTGCATGCCGAGGATGGCCGACTGTGGCGGGTTGAGGATGGGTGTGGACAAGAGCGAGCCGAACACGCCGCCGTTGGTGATGGAGAAAGTACCGCCGGAGAGGTCTTCGAGGCTGAGTTTGGCGTCGCGCGCGCGGCCGGCGAAGTCGGCGATGGCCGCCTCGATTTCTGCCGGCGACAGCGTCTGCGCGCGGCGCAGGATCGGCACCACCAGCCCGCGCGGACTGGAGATGGCGATGCCGATGTCGACATCGCCGTGCCACACGATGTCGTTGCCATCGATGGCGGCGTTGACCACGGGAAACTGTTGCATCGCGGCGCACACCGCGCGCACGAAGAAGGACATGTAGCCCAGCTTGACGCCGTGCCTGACCTCGAACTCGGCCTTGAAGCGCTGGCGCAGCTCGTTCACCGGCTGCATGTTCACCTCGTTGAAGGTGGTGAGCATGGCGGCGGTGTGCTGCGCCGCGACCAGGCGTTCGGCGATGCGGCTGCGCAGCCGCGACATCGGCTCGCGTCGAATTTCGCCTTGCGGGACGACCGGTGCGGCCGACGCGGCAGGCAGCGGCGCGCTGGGCTTTTGCACCGGTGCCGGCTTGGTCTCGGTAACCGGCTTTGGCGCCGGCTGCGCGGGCTTTTCGGCAGGCGCGGCCGCAGCGGCACCCTCCCCGGTCTCAATCACCGCCACCACTTCGTCGGCCTTGACCACAGCGCCCTCGGGCTGATGAACTTCGATCAGGGTTCCCGAAGCGGGCGCTGGAATTTCCAGGATCACCTTGTCGGTTTCCAGGTCGACCAGGGTTTCGTCGCGTGCAACCGTCTCGCCGACCTGCTTGCGCCACGGCAACAGGGTACCGCTGGCCACCGAATCGGACAGCGCCGGCACGCGCACTTCAATTTTCATAGGGGGTCTCCAGCGCGTCGTTCAGCAGCGCTTCCAGTTCCGCGCGGTGGCGCGACAGGTAGCCCGACGCCGGTGCGGCAGCGGCTGGGCGGCCGGCGTAATGGAAGCGCTTGCCATCCGGTGCGCAATGGTTGAGGTGATGCAGGGTCTGGAACCATGCGCCCTGGTTCATCGGTTCCTCCTGCGCCCAGACGAAGGTGGCAGCCTGCGGATAGGCGTTGAGCGCGGCGCGGAACGTTTCTTCCGGGAAGGGGTAGAGCTGCTCGATCCGCACCAGCGCAACGTCCTCCAGGCCGCGCGCCTCGCGCGCCGCTTCGAGGTCGAACCACACCCGCCCGCTGCACGCCACCACGCGTTTCGCCTGGCGCGGGGCGCGCGGGTCGTCGATCACCGGGAGAAACGCGCCGCCGGCGAGATCCGCCAGCGACGAGGTCGATGCCGGATGGCGCAGCAGGCTCTTGGGGCTGAGGATCACGAGCGGCTTTCTCGCTGCGCGCACGATCTGCCGGCGCAACAAGTGGAACATCTGCGCCGGCAGCGTCGGCACGCAGACCTGGATGTTGTCCTGCGCGCACAGCTGCAGGAAGCGTTCGAGGCGGGCAGACGAGTGCTCCGGCCCCTGCCCTTCGAAGCCGTGCGGCAGCAGCAGGGTGAGCCCGCACAGCTTCCCCCACTTGGCTTCGCCGCTAGTGATGAACTGGTCGATCACCACCTGCGCACCGTTGGCGAAGTCGCCGAACTGCGCCTCCCACACCACCAGGGTGTCGGGGTCGGCGGTGGCGTAGCCGTACTCGAACGCCAGCACCGCTTCTTCCGACAGCAGCGAATCGATGATAGTGAAGTTGCCCTGGCGCTCGTGGATGTGTTCGAGCGGGATGTAGACGCCGCTCTGGCGGCGCTCGCGCTTCTGATCGTGCCACACCGCGTGGCGATGGAAGAAGGTGCCGCGCGCCGAGTCCTGGCCCGACACCCTGACGTTGTGGCCGGCGTCGAGCAGGCTGGCGTAGGCCAGATGCTCGGCGTAGCCCCAGTCCACCGGCAGTTCGCCCGCTCGCATCCTGCGGCGGTCATCCAGCACCTTCTGCACCCGCGAATGCAGTTCGATTTCTTGCTGCAGGGTGGTGATGCGCTCGCCCAGAAAGTCCAGCCGTTTGACCGGCACGGACGTGGGCGCCTCGCTGGCCGCATGGCCCTTGAAGCGTCCCCAGTCCATGCTGTAGGTTTCCTTGAAATCGGACAGCGCGGGCGGGCTCAGCGACTCGTCGTGTTCCAGCCGCTCGCGGCAATCATCGACCAGGTCGTCGGCCTGCATTTGCGTCAGCACGCCCTCGTCGACCAGCCGCTGCGCATACAGCGTGCGTGTGCTGGGGTGCGCCTGGATGCGGCGGTACATCAGCGGCTGGGTGGCGAGCGGCTCGTCCTGCTCGTTGTGGCCGTGGCGGCGGTAGCACACCAGGTCGATGAAGCAGTTCTTGTGGAAGGTGTAGCGGTAATCGACCGCGGTCTGCACCGCGAACGCCACCGCCTCGGGGTCGTCGCCGTTGACATGCAGCACCGGCGACTCGACCATCTTCGCCACGTCGGTGCAGTACAGCGTCGAGCGAACATCGCGCGGGTCGGAGGTGGTGAAGCCGATCTGGTTGTTGATCACGATATGGATAGCGCCGTGGTTGCGGAAGCCGCGCGTCTGCGACATGTTGAGGCTTTCCATCACCACCCCCTGTCCCGACAGCGCGGCGTCGCCGTGCAGGATCACCGGCACCACCTCGTAGCCGAGCACGTCGCCGCGCCGGTCCTGGCGCGCGCGCACCGAGCCGCGCACCACCGGGTGCACAATTTCGAGATGCGAGGGATTGAACGCCAGCGCCACGTGCACCGGGCCGAAATCCGTCGCGAAGTCGGTGGAAAAGCCCTGGTGGTATTTGACGTCGCCCGACAACGGCGAATCGGGATAGCTGTTTTTCGGCTCATCGAACAGGCTCTCGATCGTGCGTCCCATGATGTTGGCCAGCACGTTGATGCGGCCGCGATGTGCCATGCCGATCACGATTTCCTTGGCGCCGTGGCGGGCGCAGCGCGCGATCACCTGGTCGAGTAGCGGGATCAGGCTCTCGGCGCCCTCGAGCGAGAAACGCTTCTGCCCGACATGGCGCGTGTGAAGGAATTTCTCCAGCGTCTCGGCGTCGGTCAGTCGCTTAAGCAGCTTCTTTTTCAGGTCGGCGGACACCCCGAAGCGTCCCTGCGCCGATTCGATCCGCTCCTGCAGCCAGCGCTTGCGCGCGACGTCGGTGATGTGCATGTATTCGGCACCGACATGGCCGCAATACGCTGCGTCAAGCCGCTGCAGGATGTCAGCCAGGGTGGTGCGCGCCACCCCGAACAGCGAGCCGGTCTCGAATTCGCGGCTCATGTCGGCTTCGGTCAGACCGTAGTGCTCGGGATCGAGTTCGGGGGTGGGCGGCGGCTCGAAGCGCCGCAGGGGATCGAGCTCGGCGCGGCGCACCCCCAGATAGCGGTAGGCATTGATCAGCCGCAGGACCGCGACCTGCGCGGCATCCGATGCCGGTGCCGTGCCCGGCAGGGGCTGCGCCAGCCAGGACGCCAGCGCATCGTCGCCGAACTGTTCGAGATACGCCGCATTGCCGGCATACAGCGGCGAAGTCAGCTGCCAGTCAGGTGCGCTCATGCGAGACGGGAATCGTTATCCGATTCCGCGCTGGTCCAGCGGCACGAATTCGCGCCGCGCCGGACCGGTGTAGAGCTGGCGCGGACGGCCGATCTTGTGCGCGGGGTCGGACAGCATTTCGTGCCACTGCGCCACCCAGCCGGCGGTGCGTGCGAGCGCGAAAATCGCGGTGAACATGCTGGTGGGAATGCCCATGGCGCGAAAGATGATGCCGGAATAGAAGTCGACGTTGGGATAGAGCTTCTTCTCGATGAAATACTCGTCCTCCAGCGCGATGCGTTCGAGCTCGAGCGCAATCTTGAACTGCGGATCGTCGCGCAGGCCGAGTTCGTCCAGCACCTCATAGCAGGTCTGGCGGATGATCGCGGCGCGCGGATCCATGTTCTTGTAGATGCGGTGGCCGAAGCCCATCAGGCGGAACGGATCGGACTTGTCCTTGGCGCGCTTGATGAATCCCGGGATCTTCGAGACATCATCCATCTCCTCCAGCATGTTCAGCACCGCCTCGTTGGCGCCGCCGTGCAGCGGCCCCCACAGCGAGGCCATGCCGCTGGCGATGCAGGCATACGGATTGGCGCCGCTGGAGCCGGCCAGGCGCACGGTCGAGGTCGAGGCGTTCTGCTCGTGGTCGGCGTGCAGGATAAAAATGCGGTCGAGCGCGCGCGCCAGTACCGGGTTCGGCTCGTAGGGCTCGCAGGGGCTGGAAAACATCATGTGCATGAAGTTTTCGGCATACGAGAGCCGGTTCTGCGGATAGACGAAGGGCTGGCCCTCGTTGAACTTGTAGGCCCAGGCCGCCACCGTGGGAATCTTGGCGATCAGCCGATGGGCGACGATCTCGCGATGCTGCGGATTGAAGTTGTCCAGTCCCTTGTGATAGAAGGCCGACATCGCGCCGGTCACGCCGATCATCACCGCCATCGGGTGGGCGCTGCGGCGAAAACCGCGGAACACGTTTTCCATCTGGTCGTGCAGCAGGGTGTGGTGGCGGATCGACTGCTCGAACGCCATTTTCTGCTCTGCCGTCGGCAGTTCGCCGTGCAGCAGCAGGTAGCTGACTTCCATGAAATCCGACTGGTAGGCCAGCGCCTCGATCGGGTAGCCGCGGTAGTACAGCAGGCCTTCGTCGCCGTCGATATAGGTGATGGCCGAGGTGCAGCTGGAGGTGGCGGTAAAGCCGGGATCATGGGTGAAATAGCCGTGCGCGCCGAGTGCGCGGATATCGATCACCGGCTTGCCGTAGGTGCCCTGCTCGATCGGCAATTCGATCGAAGGGCTGCCGTCGCTGAAGGTGAGGGTGACGGTTTTTGTCATTGTGATTCCAAAAATGTTGCTGCTCGATAATGTTGCAGACGTTGAACCAGCATTTCCAGCCCGGCATCGCCCGCAGGCGACCGACCGTGCAGCCGGTCGAGGATCTCCATGTCCGACAGGCCCAGCAGGCGCTCCAGCGCCGCCGTCTCGCAAGGCTGAAGTGTAGCGCGGTGCGCCGCCCAAAAGCCACCCAGCCAGAGATCCAGCTCCAGCAGCCCGCGCCGGCAGCGCCAGGCCACTCGATCAGACACGACGTTTCACCAGCAGCGACTTGATGCGCCCGATCGCCGCCGTCGGGTTCAGCCCCTTGGGACAAGCGTCGACGCAATTCATGATGCCGCGGCAGCGATACAGCCGGTACGGGTCCTCCAGGTTGTCGAGCCGGGCGGCGGTCGCCTCGTCGCGCGAATCGGCGATGAAGCGATACGCCTGCAGCAGCCCGGCCGGGCCGACGAATTTTTCCGGGTTCCACCAGAACGACGGACACGCCGTGGTGCAGCAGGCGCACAGGATGCACTCGTAGGCGCCGTCGAGCAGCGCGCGGTCTTCCGGACTTTGCAGGCGCTCGACCTCGGGCTCGGGCTCGTCGTTGATCAGCCACGGTTTGATCGAACGGTACTGCTTGAAGAACGGCTCCATGTCGACGATCAGGTCGCGGATCACCGGCAACCCCGGCAGCGGCCGCACCTCGATGGGTTCTTTCAGTTCGGACAAGGGCGTGATGCACGCCAGCCGGTTGCGGCCGTTGACGTTCACCGCGTCCGACCCGCACACGCCCTCGCGGCAGGAGCGGCGCAAGGACAGCGTCTCGTCCTGCGCCTTGATCGCCAAGAGCGCGTCGAGCAGCATCTTGCCGGCAGGGTCGATGTCGAGATCGACGTCCTGCATGAAGGGTTTTTCGCCGGATTCGGGGTGGTAGCGGTAGAGGCGGAATTTCATCAATACACCCGCTCCTGCGGCCGGATCGTCTCCACCGTCAGCGGCTTCAAGCGCACCGGCTTTGCATCCACCTGATCCCCCTCGCGCGAATACAGGGTGTGCTTCAACCAGTGTTCATCGTCGCGCGCGGGAAAATCGTCCCGCGTATGCGCGCCGCGGCTCTCGGTGCGGTGAATCGCCGACACCAGCGTTGCGCGCGCCACGCCGATCAGGTTTTCCAGTTCCAACGCCTCGATGCGCGCGGTGTTGAAGACGCGGCTGGTGTCCTGCAAGCCGGCGTTCGCCAGACGGTCTTCCAGTGCGTCGAGCTTTTCCAGCCCCGCGCGCAACACCGCGTCGGTGCGAAATACGCCGGCGTGCGTCTGCATCATGCGCCGGAGATCGCCGGTAATCGCCGCCACGCGTTCGCTGCCGGGGCGGTCCCAACGATTCAAGCGCAGCAGGCTGGCCTCGGCCGCATTGTCGGGCAAGGCCCGGGGGTATGGGTTGTCGCGCAAATACTCGAGCATGTGCAGGCCGGCGGCGCGGCCGAACACGATCAGGTCGAGCAGCGAGTTGCCGCCCAGCCGGTTGGCGCCGTGCACCGACACGCAGGCGCATTCGCCCACGGCATACAGCCCCGGCACCGGTTCCTCGGGGCCGAAGCGCGCGGGCGCGACGACCTGGCCGTGCAGGTTGGTGGGGATGCCGCCCATCATGTAGTGCGCGGTGGGGGCGACCGGGATCGGCGCCTTGACCGGATCGACGCCGGCAAAGCGGATCGCCAGCTCGCGGATGCCGGGCAGTTTTTCGGCGATGAGCGTTTCACCCAGGTGGTCGAGCTTGAGATCGACGTGATCCCCACGCGCGCCGCAGCCGCGTCCTTCGGCGATCTCGATGGCGATGGCACGGGTAACGACGTCACGCCCGGCCAGATCCTTCGCATGCGGCGCGTAGCGCTCCATGAAGCGCTCGCCATTCTTGTTCAGAAGATAGCCGCCCTCGCCGCGCACGCCTTCGGTAATCAGTGAACCCACTCCGGCGATGCCGGTGGGATGGAACTGCCAGAATTCCATGTCCTGCAGCGGCAGTCCGGCACGCAGCACCATGCCGAGGCCGTCTCCTGTATTGATCATGGCGTTGCTGCTGTTGCCGAACACCCGCCCTGCCCCGCCAGTGGCCAGGAGCGTGGCGCGCGCCTCGATCAAGAGCGGCTCGCCGGTCTCGATGGAGATCGCGGTGACGCCAATGCAATAGCCTTCGGCATCGCGAAGCAGGTCGAGCGCAAAGTATTCGTCGAAGAACTGCGTGCGGTGGGCGATGTTCTGCTGATACAGCGTGTGCAAGAGCGCATGGCCGGTGCGGTCGGCAGCGGCGCAGGTGCGGGTGGCCTGCTTGCCGCCGAAATGCTTGGACTGGCCGCCGAACGGACGCTGGTAGATCTTGCCGTTGTCGAGGCGCGAGAACGGCAACCCCATGTGTTCGAGTTCATAGACTGCGCTGGCGGCCTCGCGGCACATGAACTCGATCGCGTCCTGGTCGCCGAGCCAGTCGCCGCCCTTGACCGTGTCGTACATGTGCCATTCCCAGCGGTCGTCGTCGACGTTGGCGAGCGCGGCGGTGATGCCGCCTTGTGCCGACACCGTATGCGAACGCGTGGGAAACACCTTGGACACCACCGCAACCTTGTAGTCCGAGCGCGCCAGCTGCAGCGCGGCGCGCAGGCCCGCGCCGCCGCCGCCGATGACGAGAGCGTCGAAACGGCGCGTATTCATGCCGCGCTCCACGCTGTGCCAAACAAAATCGCGGCCAGCCAGGCCACACTGCCTGCCAGGGTAAGGATCACCGCCAGATGGAGCGTCAGCCGCAACACCGTTGGGTGGGCATAATCCATGAAGATATCGCGCATCCCCACCCAGGCGTGCAGTGCCAGCGCCGCTACCGTCAGCAGCATCAGCACGCGCAGCCACAGCGGCGCAAACAGCGCCTGCCAGCCGGTGAAATCGGCCGGCAGCGCAGCCAGGAAGTACATTGCCAACCCTGGCAGAACCAGCGCCAGCACCACCGCCGTGGCACGTTGCAGCAGCCAGGCGCCGGTTCCGGTATGCGAGCCGGTGGCCGATTTCATGCGAACAGTCTCCAGGCGGCAAGCAGCGTGACCAGACCGGTAGCCAGCAATACCGCGCTCCCCGTCTGCCGCGCATGACGCAGCTCCACGCCCCAGTGCACGTCCAGCGCCAGATGACGCAAGCCGGCCAGGAGATGGTGCACAAACGCCCAGATCAAAAGCAGCAGGACCGACTTGGTCAATGGGTGCGTCACCCGGTCGGCAATGCGCTGAAAACCGGCTTCATCCGCCAGCGACACCGATAGGGCCCACACCCCGAGAGGCAGGGCCGCGAACAGCAGCGCACCCGAAACCCGGTGCAGGATTGACACCCAGCCCGGCAAGGGTAGGTGAATTCGCAACAAATTGAGGTAAACGGGGCGCGCGATGGGCTTCACGGCACGATTCGGGTTTTTAGTTTTCCCGGCTTAACGGCGCTTGGCTGCCGCCATCCCCTTCTTCGCCGCCTTCGCCACTGCCTGCGACACGCGCTCGGCCAGGCGCGGATCGAAGGGCTTGGGCAGGATGTAGTCCGGGCCGAATTTCAGCTTCTTCAGCTTGTAGGCCTTCAGCACCGATGCCGGCACCGGCTCGCGCGCGAGTTCCGCCAGCGCATGAACGGCTGCGATCAGCATGTCCTGGGTGATCTGTTTGGCACGCGCATCGAGCGCACCGCGGAAGATGAACGGAAAGCCCAGCACATTGTTGACCTGGTTGGGATAATCCGAGCGCCCGGTCGCCATGATGAGGTCGCTGCGCGCGGCACGGGCCTTTTCCGGCAGGATTTCCGGGTTGGGGTTAGCCAGCGCGAAGACCACCGGGCGGTCAGCCATGCTTTTGACCATCGCCGGGCTCACCAGATTGGCGTCCGAGACGCCGACGAACACATCCGCGCCATTCATCGCATCGGCCAGCGTGCGCAATGCGGTCTTGCGCGCGAAGCCCTTCTTGAAGCTGTTGAGGTCGGTGCGGTCCTTGTGCACCACGCCCTTGGAGTCGACCAACAGGATGTTGGTCTTTTTCGCACCCATCGCCACCAGCAGATTGAGCGACGCGATGCCGGCAGCACCGGCGCCAAGGCAGACGATCTTCGCGGTCTCCAGTGCCTTGCCCTGCACGTGCAGGGCGTTGATCAGGCCGGCGCAGATGATGGTGGCGGTGCCGTGCTGGTCGTCGTGGAACACCGGGATGTCGAGCGTTTTCTTCAGCGCAGCTTCGATCTCGAAGCAGTGCGGCGCGGCGATGTCTTCGAGGTTGATACCGCCGAAGGTCGGCGCAATCGCCACCACCACATTAATGAAGTCCTGCGGTGTCTTGGCGTTGACCTCGATGTCATAGACGTCGATGCCGGCGAATTGCTTGAACAGCACGGCCTTGCCTTCCATCACCGGCTTGGCGGCGAGCGGTCCGCGGTTGCCCAGCCCCAAGATCGCGGTGCCGTCGGTGATCACCGCGACCAGGTTGCCCTTGTTGGTGTAGTCGTAGGCTTTCTCGGGATTTTTCGCGATTTCCAGCACCGGCTGCGCCACACCCGGGGTGTAGGCCAGGGACAGATCCTCTTGCGTGGAACAGGGCTTGGACGATTCGACCGAGATCTTGCCGGGCTTGGGCAGGCGGTGGTAATCGAGGGCTTTTTTTCTGGCTGAGGTTTTTGTGAGGGGGGCTTGGCTCATGGCGGCAGATACGGGCTGGATAAACAAGCCGCCATTATCGCGGATTTATCCGCGCTTGGCCCCACACGGGGCCTGCCGCCTCAGTCCTTCCAGATCTTGAGTTGGGCCCGCAAGCGCGCAACTGCCTGCGAATGCAGCTGACACACGCGCGATTCGGACACGCCGAGCACCGCGCCGATTTCCTTCAGGTTCATGTCCTGTTCGTAATACATGCCCATCATGCTGCGTTCGCGCTCGGGCAGATGGTGGATCGCTGCGACCAGGCTGTCGCGGAAGCCTTCGTCCTCCAGCACGGCAAGCGGATCGTTGCTGCCGCTGACCAGATAGCGCTCCAGGAAGCTGGCGCTGTCCTCGTCGGAGAAGTCTTCGTAATACAGCAACTGCGAGCATCTCACGTCGCCCAGCATGGATTGATACTGATCGATCGGAACACCCAGCTCGGTCGATATTTCCTGCTCGGTCGGCGACTTGCCGTTGCGCTGTTGCAGCCGGCTGATGGCGGATTCGATCTGCCGCGATTTCTGCCGCACATGACGCGGCAGCCAGTCGGCCTCGCGCAGTTCGTCGAGCATGGAGCCGCGGATGCGTTGGGTAGCATAGGATTCGAACTGGGCGCCCTGGTTGCCGTCGAAGCGGGATACCGCATCCATCAGGCCAATCAGGCCCACCTGGATGAGATCGTCGACTTCGACGCTGGCAGGCAGGCGCGCCATCATGTGATACGCAATGCGCTTGACCAGCGGCGCATATTTGGCGATTTGTTCGTCTTGCGACGTTGCTTGCTGCGTTGATTTAACCGCCATGTCTCAAGGCCATGCTTTCAGTGTTTTCTGATTTATAACGTGCCATCGAGCGCGTCTCCTCGGGCGCCATTCTAACGGCAAGCGCGGCGAATGCGTCATCCTCGCGGGCGACGCTGTAAACGGCCCGGCCGAACGCGGGATCGAGAAACCTTTTGCACGCCGCCTGCAGATGATCGCAGGCGGCGGCGTCCCCTAACAGGCCGACGCTGAATGACACGCCCGAATGAGCCAGCGTTTTGAGCAGGGTGTAGCCCTGCAAGCTCGATGCGTTCGTGGCGTTCACTTCCAGGACGACGGCCTGGGCCGCGCCCGGCACCGGTGCCCAGTCCGGCGCATCAAGGCGCGCATCGAACACAACACAATCGTAGTCCCGTGTAACAGCCATCAATGCCGGTTCGTCTCCCTGTATCCCCGGTGCATACCAGCCATCGCCATACGGCATGGGCAGCCTATGCGGCTGGCCACGCTCGAGTTGTTGCTTCCAGTCGAACAGGCTGCGGGTCGGGGAATCGGAAAACACCCGCCCGCAGGCATCGATCAGCAGTGAAGACAAGCCCCGCCGGTGCAGCGCCTGCGCCAGCCGGACGGCGGATTCGGCGGCGTCGAAAAAACAGTGGATGCAAGGCGGCGGCTGCTGGGCGCCCCGCCGTCTGAGCCCGGCAGCCTGGTCAGGCGCCATCCATGCCCTTCAGGGTGCGGCGCTCGGCGCGTTCGGCCTCGACGCCGGCAAACAGCGGCCAGTCTTCGGCCTCCAGCGCATACGGGGTGGCGAGCTGCCCCCCCTTCAACGCGCGGTCGATGAGGTAGGCGGCGTTGGGCACGTGAAGGTCCTCCGGTACGCGCTGCCCGCCGCTGATATACGCCAGCGGCAGGCGATGGCGGATCAGGCTGTCGAGCGCCGCGCCCGGCTGCGGGGTTTCGTCGAGCTTGGTGAGAATGCAGGCGGCCGCGCCCTGGCCAAAATACGCCATCGCCTGTTCGATCGCCGCCCCCTGCTGGCTGGCGGAAATCGCCACCAGACGGCGTACGCCCAGAGCATCGAGCGCCTGGCCAGCGCGGACGCGCGGGTCGGCCGGCGCAAACCCTGCGGTGTCGATCAACACCAGTTTTTTGGCGGCAAGCTCCGGCAACAGCTGCGCCAGCCTGGCCTGGTCTTCAGCCACGTGCAGCGCCACGCCCAGCAGGTCGGCATATACCGTCAATTGCGCCGCTGCGCCGATGCGGTAGGCATCAGCGGCCACCAGAACCACCTGCGCGGCGCCATGCGCATCCACGCCGCGTGCGGCGAGCTTGGCCAGCGTGGTGGTCTTGCCCGAGCCGGTCGAGCCGACCAGTGCGTAACGGCCGCCCCGCGCCAGCAGGTCGGCTTCAAGTGGCAGTACCGGCAGGTTGCGGATCAGCACCTGGCGCAGCCAGCGCCGGGCGGCGTCGGTGTCGAGCCCGCGCGGCAGACGCGCCGCCAGGGTGCGGGCGAGCGCGTTGCCAAACCCGGCGGCGAACAGCGTTTGCATCAGCGCCACCCGCACCGGATCGCGCCGCCGTCCCGCGCCCCAGGCAAAGCCGGCCAGCTGGTTTTGCAGCATGCCGCGCAGGCGCGACAGCTCGTTCAGGATGCGCGAGCTGCCCGCGGTATCAGCTGCCTCGCCGGTCGCCGGCACCGCCAGCTCGCCGTAGGCGCTTGCCAGCAGTTCGACGCCCTGCGGGTGCGGCCGCGTGGACAGCACCACGGCGTCGTCGCCCAGTTCGCGGCGAACGCGCGCCAGGCCTTCGCGCGCGTTCGTCGCAACGAATACCTGAACGCTCATGCGCCCTCCATCATTGTCAGTTCCGTGCTCACCTGCACCATTTTATCGGCAGGCACCTCGGCGTAGGCAATCACCGAAAGCCGCGGCAGGTTGCGCCGCAACAACCGCGACAACATGGCGCGCAGGCCGGGCGAGGTCAGCAGCACCGGCGGGTAGCCTGCACCGTCCTGCTCGGCCAGCGCGCGCTCGGCGGCGTCATTCAGGGCGTCCAGCGTGGTGGGGGACAGCAGGGCCTCGCCCTCGTCGCCCATCTCGTTCAGCAAACGGGTTTCGGTGGTGGCGGCCAGCCCGATCACCTGCAGCGTGTTGCTGCCTTCGAACAGGCGGTCGACGATACTGCGTCCCAGCGCCGCGCGCACGGTTTCCACCAGATCGTCGATCGCCTGGCTTTTTGGCGCGCGTGCGGCCAGGGTTTCGAACAGGGTGCGGGTGTCGCGGATCGAGACGTTTTCCGCGATCAGCTGCTGCAGCACCGCCTGCACGCCGGTCAGCGGCAGGTGGCGCGGCGTCACGTCCTCGACCAGCCCGGGATGACTGCGCGCCAGCGTGTCGAGCAGTTGCTGCACTTCGCTGCGCCCCAGCAGCTCGGGCGCGTGCTGGCGAAACACGGCCTCGACCTGGCGCGCGATCAGCTCGGCGGATTCCAGCACCACAAAGCCGCGCAGTTCGGCTTCCTCGACCCGCCCGGCGTCGATCCAGATGCCCGCCAGCCCGGTCAGCGGGTCCTCCCCCGGCGGGCCGTCGAGCTGCCCCAGCACCTCGCCCATGTCGACCGCCAGAACCTGGCCGCCAGGAAGCTCGCCGTGTGCGACGTCGACGCCCTTGAGGGTGATGCGGTAGCTATTGGGCTTGAGGTCGAGGTTGTCGCGCACGCGGATGAGCGGCACCACCAGCCCCATGTCGGTGGCGAAGCGGCGGCGCGCCTCGGTGATTTTCGTCAGCGCTGCCCCGCCCTGATTGCGGTCGACCAGCGGGATCAGGCGGTAGCCGACTTCGAGCGCCAGCACGTCGACCGGCGGAATGTCGTCCCAGGTGACATCGACCGGCGCGAGATCCTCTTCGATCAGCGCCAGCGGCTCGGTATCAAGCGCCGTGCGCTGACGCAGCATCAACCACAATCCCAGCCCGCCCAGCACCGCTGCGATGACGAGAAACGCCAGGTGCGGCGTCCCCGGGATCAACCCCAGCGAACCCAGCACCGCGGCGGCAACATACAGCGTCTGCGGCCGGCCGAAAATCTGGGTGGAAAACTCGCGCGACAGGTCCTGCTCGCTCGACGCGCGGCTGACCACGATGCCCGCTGCGGTCGAAATGATCAGCGCCGGAATCTGCGTTACCAGGCCGTCGCCCACCGTCAGCAGCGCGTAGTACCCGAGCGCCTCGGTCAACCCAAGGTTATGCTGGAACAGCCCGACCAGAACGCCGCCGATCAGGTTAACCAGCAGGATGATGATGCCGGCAATGGCATCGCCGCGTACGAACTTGGAAGCGCCGTCCATCGCGCCGTAGAAGTCGGCTTCGCGGCCAATCTCGTGGCGCCGTGTGCGCGCTTCGCTTTCGTTGATGAAGCCAGCGTTGAGGTCGGCATCCACCGCCAGCTGCTTGCCCGGCATCGAATCCAGGGTGAAACGCGCCGCCACCTCGGCGATGCGCCCGGCGCCCTTGGTGATGACGACAAAGTTGATGATGACCAGAATCAGGAACACCACGAAGCCGACGACGTAGTTGCCGCCGACCAGGAAATTGCCGAAGGACTCGATCACTTTGCCCGCCGCGTCCGGCCCGGTGTGGCCCTGCATCAGGATGATGCGGGTGGACGCGACGTTGAGCGACAGGCGCAACAACGTCGTCAGCAGCAGCACCGTGGGGAACACCGAGAAATCCAGCGGGCGCCGCGCGTTCAGGCTCACCAGCATCACGATCATCGCCAGCGCGATGTTGAGCGTGAACAGCACATCGAGCATGAAGGTGGGCAAGGGCAATATCATCATCGCCAGGATCAGCAGCACCAGCAGCGGCACCGCCAGCCGGTTCACCGGCATGCCCATCACCATCACGCCCTGCGCGCTCATCCGATCACCTCGTCAACATGCCGGCCCTGCCCCGCCTGCTGCTGGCGGCCGTGCATCCGTGCACGCATTTCCGGGCTGCCCTCGGCTTCGCGCGCCTCGGCCAGCACCTCCTGCCAGGTCATCGCATGGCGGCGCAAATAGCGCCACCAGCGCCAGCCCGCGTCCAGCGCCGCCACCAGCGTCAACGCCGCCGCCAGCGCCAGCACGCCCCGCCCGATCCAGCCGGCCGTCTCGCCCAGCGCCACGCTCGTCACGCTGCCGGTCAGGTCTTGCAGCCCCGGCCAGCCGCTGGTCAGCGCCCACCCCACTGCAGCGGCAGCGAGCGCCAGCTTCAATAGCGCCAGCGTCCCGCCGCACAGGGAGTCGGCCGAAAACAGCCGGGCAAAAGGCTTGAGTGGGTTGGCGCGCGTCAGGTCGACCTGGATCGCCTGGGGCGCATACACCCAGCCCGAAAGCAGCATCGGCGCCACCAGCGCAGCGACAAAAATGGCGACCAGCACAGGCAGCACCGCCCACAGCGCGGACTGTGCCGCTTCAAGGAAAACAGGGGAAAGCGGCTGTGCCGCGTGAGCGATCGCCGCCGCGGTCAGAACCTGCAAGGCATCCAGCAGGCGCGGCGCCTGCCAGGCCAGCACGCCCAGCGCCGTCAGCAAGACCACCCATGCGGTGAGTTCGGCGGAACGCGGCACATCGCCCGCGCTGCGCGCCTGTTGCAGGCGCCGCGGACTTGCCGGTTCGGTTCGGGAAAGATCAGTCTCCTCGGCCATGCGTATCTCGAATTTTGGAGCAGTCTAGCAGCCTGTCGGACTTGAAGGAAATCGGCTGCGAATCCACCTGGCCGATTCATGTTTCACCGCATTCTTGGGCAATAGAACGACGATTGCCCAGTCCCGGATGAGATCCGGCCTGATTTGAACGGCAGGGTATTTGAGCTATATAGAAGTTACCACTTCAATCAGGAGTCGAATATGACAGACCAAGTCCAAATCACGATCGATCAGGAAGTGTACGACCGGTTGCAAATGCTGATGGTGCCGCCCATTAGCGACGCCAACGCCGTCATCAAGGCTTTGTTGTATCACAATGGATCCGACAGCCCGGCCGCCGTTGCGCTCAAGGCAGACGAGCAGCACTTCACCTATGAGCAGGAACTCGAACGCTCCAGTCAGGGTTTCTATGATGGCGGGGGCGCGACTTAATCTCTGCGGTTACTCGTATCCCGGCTCCCAGCATGCAGACAGGCGTTGAGCCGCCCGGGTACCGGATATAGGTCAGCCCGATTTCTCGAAATTCGCACGGCGCGCCCGCTGAATTAGCTGACTTCGTCGATCCACGCCATCTGGATCGCTTCAAGGATTTTCTCGCCGGAATGTTCAGCGTCATCTTCGAATTCGGGCAGTTCCATCACCCAGCGATGCAGGTCGGTGAAGCGGATGGTGCGCGGATCGATTTCGGGGTGGGCTTCGGCGAGTTCGATCGCAATATCGAGGGTATCCGTCCACTTCATTTCAATGACCTTCCTTGACCATGTTGATGGTGTACTTGGGGATTTCGATCACCAGGTCGCTGTCGTCGACGCGCGCCTGGCACGATAGCCGCGACTGCGGTTCCAGCCCCCAAGCCTTGTCGAGCAGATCATCCTCTTCTTCGGTGGACGCTTCCAGCGAATTGAAGCCTTCGCGCACGATGACGTGGCAGGTGGTGCAGGCGCAGGACTTTTCGCAGGCGTGCTCGATCTCGACGCCATTGGCGAGCAGGGTGTCGCAAATGGTGTCGCCGGTCTTGGCGTCGATGACGGCGCCTTCGGGGCAGAGTTCGACGTGGGGCAATACGATAATTTGGGGCATGTCTTTTAGGTAAGGCTGAATTGGATACGGTTAGTCCGCTTTGGGGTGTCGGCCGGGGAACGTTGTAACACACCGTCCCGGATGAAATCGGCGTTCAACATGGTGCGGGGCATCAGCCAAAGGTTTCCAGTTTCTGCCCGGCCATTGCGCGGCGCACGTTCTGGTCCATGCGGCGCTGGGCGAATTCGGTGGTGGCGGCATTCAGGGCCTCGATGCCGCGCTTAATGGCCTGATGATCGGTGCCGCTCATCCGCTTTTCAAGGGCGGCGATGCCGGCTTCGATCGCCGCGGTTTCAGCTTCATCGAGCAGCGCGGCGTCTGCCACAAGCGCCGCGCGGGTGGCTGCAATCAGGCCCTGCGCGTCGACGATCTGCTCATTCAGCGCACGCGCAAACATGTCGTTTTTGGCGTGGGTGAAGGCGTCCTTCAACATGCGGGTGATGTCCTCGTCGCCGAGGCCATACGATGGCTTGACCTGCACGCTGGCTTCCACGCCGCTGCTCAGTTCGCGCGCCGACACCGACAAGAGGCCGTCGGCGTCGACCTGGAAGGTGACGCGGATGCGCGCCGCGCCGGCCACCATCGGCGGGATGCCGCGCAGTTCGAAACGCGCCAGCGAACGGCAGTCCGACGCCAGTTCGCGCTCGCCCTGCAGCACATGCACGCTCATCGCGGTCTGGCCGTCCTTGAAGGTGGTGAACTCCTGCGCGCGCGCGGTGGGAATGGTGGTGTTGCGCGGGATGACCTTCTCGGTCAGCCCGCCCATGGTTTCCAGGCCCAGCGACAGCGGGATGACGTCGAGCAAGAGCCAGTCGTCGCCGGCGCGGTTGCCCGCCAGCACGTCGGCCTGCATCGCCGCGCCGAGCGCGACCACCTTGTCGGGGTCAAGGTTGGTCAGCGGCGTCTGTCTGAAGAAGTCGGCCACGGCCTGACGGATGCACGGCATGCGGGTGGAGCCGCCGACCATCACCACGCCCTTGACCTCGTCCACGGCAAGCCCGGAATCGCGCAGCGCCTTGCGTGTGGGCGCCAGCGTCTTGTTGACGAGACCGGCGGTCATGGCATTGAATCCCGCTTGCGTCAGCGTCGCGTCCATCATTTCGCCGGTCGACAGCACCGCGGTGACGCGCACCTCGGTGTGTTCGGTCAGCGCTTCCTTGGCGTCGCGTGCCTTGGTCAGCAACAGCCGCATGTCGCCCGCCGACAGCGGCGCAAAACGGCCCTGCTCGACCATCCAGCAGAAGATGCGCTGGTCGAAATCGTCGCCGCCGAGCGCCGAGTCGCCGTGTGTGGCAAGCACTTCGAAAACGCCTTTGGACAGCTTGAGAATGGAGATATCGAAGGTGCCGCCGCCGAGGTCATAGACCGCGTAGACGCCTTCCGACGCGTTATCGAGGCCATAGGCGATCGCCGCCGCAGTCGGCTCGTTCAGCAGGCGCAGCACGTTCAGGCCCGCGAGTTGCGCGGCGTCCTTGGTGGCCTGGCGCTGGGCGTCGTCGAAATACGCCGGTACCGTGATCACCGCTCCGACGAGTTCGCCGCCCATCGCGGCCTCGGCGCGCCGGCGCAGCACCTTGAGGATTTCGGCCGAGACCTCGACCGGGCTTTTCACGCCGGCGGCGGTTTTCAGCTGCACCATGCCGGGCGCATCGACGAAGCGGTACGGCAGGCTGGCGATGTCCTCGATGTCGGCAATCCCGCGCCCCATGAAGCGCTTGACCGACGCGATGGTGTTGTTAGGATCGCTGTTTTGCGCCGATTGCGCGACGTAACCCACATCGACGTTGCCGTTGGCGTGGTAGCGCACCACCGAGGGCAGCAGCGAATGCCCCGCTTCGTCGTCCAGCACCACGGCAAGGCCGGAGCGCACCGTGGCCACCAGCGAGTTGGTGGTGCCAAGATCGATCCCGACCGCCAGCCGGTGCTGGTGCGGGGCGGCGGACATGCCGGGTTCGGCGATTTGCAGCAAAGCCATCTTAACTTTCCAGTTCTTCGTAGACGTCGCCGATTTCGGCGATGAGTTTGTCCATGAATCGCAGCTGGCGCACGGCTTCGCTTGCCGCTTCATAGTCGTGCGCCGTGTCGATCAGCTCGGCCAGTTGCGCCTCGATGCGACGATGCGCAGCGCGCAGGTCGTCCGTCAATGCATCCAGCACCGCCATGCGCTTGCCCGTACGCGCGTCCTCGATCGCCTCGCGCCATTCCATCTGCTGCATCAGGAAGGCCGGCGCCATCCGGGTGTTGCTGGCGTCGAATGCGTCGATGCCCTGCAGTTTCAGCAGATACACGCCGCGGTTCACCGCATGCCTGAGCGTCTGATACGCCTCATTCACCTGCGTCGCCCACTGCATCGCCACCCGCTGCTCGGCCTCCGGCTGCGCAGCGAAACGGTCCGGATGCACCGTGTTCTGCAGCTCGCGGTAGGCCGCGTCAAGCTTGTCCCGATCCAGCGCATACGATTGCGGCAGGCCGAAGAGCTCGAAGTGGGTTTGGGAGAAGTCCATGGCAGGGGCTGGGGGCTGGGATTTAGGGGGCGTCGTGCTTCGGGTTTTAAAAAATGGGCGCGGCCAGGGCCGCACTTTCCCTAGATCCTAAATCCCAGCCCCTAGATCCCCGCACCTAAGGTTCAAACGTTAAACGACTCGCCGCAGCCACACTCGTTCTTCACGTTCGGGTTATTGAACTTGAAGCCTTCGTTGAGGCCCTCGCGGGCGTAATCGAGCTCGGTGCCGTCGAGGTAGGCCAGGCTTTTCGGGTCGATGAATACGGTCACGCCGTGGCTGGTGAACACCTCGTCGCCTTCAGGCGCCTCATCAGCGAACTCCAGCTTGTAGGCCATGCCGGAGCAGCCGGTGGTGCGCACGCCGAGACGGATGCCGACACCCTTGCCGCGTTTGGCGATGTAGTTGGTCACGTGTTGCGCTGCGCGCTCGGACAAGGTCACCGCCATGACTTACTCCAGACCCTTTTTTTGCTTGTAATCGGCGACCGCGGCCTTGATTGCGTCTTCAGCCAGGATCGAGCAATGGATCTTCACCGGCGGCAGCGCGAGTTCCTCGGCAATCGCGGTGTTCTTGATTTCCATCGCCTGGTCGAGGGTCTTGCCCTTGACCCATTCGGTCACCAGCGAGCTTGATGCAATCGCCGAGCCGCAGCCGTAGGTCTTGAACTTGGCGTCTTCGATCAGGCCATCCTTGCCAACCTTGATCTGCAGCTTCATCACGTCGCCGCAGGCGGGCGCGCCGACCATGCCGGTGCCGACGCCTTCGTCGTCCTTGGTGAAGGAACCGACGTTGCGGGGGTTTTCGTAATGGTCGAGTACTTTATCGCTGTAAGCCATGTGTGTTCTCCTTCACTTCAAAATCAGTGTGCAGCCCACTGCACGGAATTCAGATCGACGCCTTCCTTGAACATTTCCCACAGCGGGGAAAGCTCGCGCAGCTTGCCGATCTTTTCGTGCAGCAATTTAATTGCGTAATCGACTTCTTCCTCGGTAGTGAAGCGGCCGATGGAGAAGCGGATCGAGCTGTGCGCCAGTTCGTCGCTGCGACCCAGTGCACGCAGCACGTAGGACGGTTCCAGGCTGGCCGAGGTGCAGGCCGAACCTGATGACACTGCCAAGTCCTTGATCGCCATGATCAGCGACTCGCCTTCGACGAAGTTGAAGCTGACGTTGAGATTGTGCGGCACGCGCTGGTCCATGTCACCGTTCAGGTGCACTTCCTCGATGTCCTTGAGGCCGGTGTAGAGGCGGTCGCGCAGCATGCGGATGCGCTCGTTCTCGGTTGCCATCTCTTCCTTCGCGATGCGGAAGGCTTCGCCCATGCCGACGATCTGGTGCGTCGCCAGCGTACCCGAACGCATGCCGCGCTCGTGACCGCCGCCGTGCATCTGCGCTTCCAGACGAATACGCGGCTTGCGCCGCACATACAGCGCGCCAATGCCCTTGGGGCCGTAGGTCTTGTGCGCCGAGAACGACATCAGGTCGACCGGCAAGGTCTTCAGGTCGATCGGCATCTTGCCGGTCGCCTGCGCCGCGTCGACGTGGAAAATCACGCCCTTTTCGCGACAGATCCTGCCGATGGCGTCGAGGTCCTGGATCACGCCGATCTCGTTGTTGACCGCCATCACCGAGACCAGCACGGTGTCGGGACGGATCGCCGCGCGCAGCACGTCCAGATCGAGCAGGCCGTTGTCCGCAACGTTCAGATAAGTCGCCTCGAAGCCCTGGCGCTCCATCTCGCGCACGGTGTCGAGCACGGCCTTGTGTTCGGTGCGCACGGTGATGATGTGCTTGCCCTTGGTGGCCGAGTAGAAATGGCCCGCGCCCTTGATGGCGAGATTGTTCGATTCGGTGGCGCCGGAGGTGAACACAATTTCCTTTGGGTCTGCGCCGACCAGCGCGGCGACCTGGGCGCGCGCCTCTTCCACAGCCGCTTCGGCTTCCCAGCCAAACGGGTGGGAGCGCGAAGCCGGATTGCCAAAATGCTCGGTCAGATACGGAATCATCCTGGCCGCCACGCGGGGATCGACCGGGGTGGTGGCGGAATAATCGAAATACAGTGTTTTCATCGTGTTGCCCTTAACCTTAATAGCTGAATCTGGGATTGCCTGGTCCGGGGATCAGGCCGCCAGCGGCGTCACCTTCAAGGCGCGGCGATCCTGCAGCACCTTTTCCTTGCATCCTTCCTGCCTGGCCACCAGGGTCGCCAGTGTCACATTATCGAGATAATCATATATGTGTGCATTCAGGCCAACCCACAGGTCGTGGGTCATGCAGCGGTGCTCGTCCTGACAGTTTTCCTTGCCGCCGCACTGGGTCGAATCGATGGGTTCGTCCACTGCGCGGATGATGTCGGCCACGCTGACCTCGCCGAGCGGCCGGGCGAGATAATAGCCGCCGCCGGGGCCGCGTACGCTTTCAACCAGTTCGTGGCGGCGCAGACGGCTGAAAAGCTGTTCCAGATACGACAGGGAGATGTCCTGGCGCTCGCTGATGCCGGCCAGCGTCACCGGATTCTTGCCGCCGCGCAGCGCCAGATCGAGCATGGCGGTAACGGCGAAGCGGCCTTTTGTGGTCAATCTCATGACGTGTTCTCCTGAATGTTCACCCGAACTATAAAATTCCCGAGCGTTTCAGTCAACTATTCCTTAACCAAGCAATTTAGTCAACTATTTTGTTCAGATAGTTCGGATCGAAATCGTCGGGCTGATCCTGGCCGGCCGGGATTTCCACGCCCAGCTTTTGCAACTGCGCCAAAATCAGCTCCAGACGGTGGTCGATGTGGGCCGAATGATCGACCAGGCCGTGGATCGCCTTCACCACCGGATCGTTCATGTCAGCCGATATGGCATAGGCCGAGAACCCGAGCTTTTCCGCCTGCTGGTTGCGCTGCTTTTCGGCTGCGCTGTCGAGGATACGCGCCGGAATGCCCACCGCCGTCGCATTGTCCGGCACGTCCTTCACCACCACCGCGTTGGAACCGACGCGGGCATTGGCGCCGATGGTGACCGGACCGAGAATCTTGGCCCCCGCCCCCACCACCACGCCAGGCATCAGGGTGGGATGGCGCTTGCCCTTGTTCCACGAAGTGCCACCGAGGGTCACGCCGTGATAGAGGGTGCAGTCGTCACCGATTTCGGCGGTTTCGCCCACCACCACCCCCATACCATGGTCGATGAAAACACGGCGGCCGATAGTGGCGCCGGGGTGGATTTCGATGCCGGTAAGCCAGCGCCCGACGTATGAGGTAAAGCGCGCCAGCCACTTCCATTCCATGCGCCACAGCTTGTTCGCCAGACGATGGATGACCATCGCATGAAAGCCGGGATACGTAGTGATGACCTCAAACGTCGTGCGCGCCGCCGGGTCGCGGTCGAACACGACGGCGATGTCTTCCTTGAGTTGGCTGAAGAGGTTCATGCGCTGAGGATGCTATTTCCGAGTTATTTAGTCAACTATTCGACATCGTGGTTCCGTGCCTTGACCGCAGCCCGCTTCGCGCCCTGCGCCGCGGTCAGAATCCCGCGCAGGATGTTTACTTCCTCCTTCGCCAGCCGGGTGCGCGCAAACAGCCGCCGCAGTTTCAGCATCAGCTTGCTAGGTGAGCCGGGATTGAGAAATTCCAGCTCGGCCAGCGCAGCTTCCAGGTGGCCGTAGAACCGCTCCAGTTCGTCCCCGGTCGCCGCATCCATTTCGGGCTGCGGCCAGCTCACATAGCCCAGCCAGGCCTGGCGGATCTCGTAGCTCAGCACCTGCACGGCCGCCGCCAGATTGAGCGAGGTGTAGTCCGGGTTGGCGGCAATCGTCACCAGCCCCTGACACAAGCCCAGCTCCTCGTTCGACATCCCGCTGGTCTCGTTGCCGAACACCAGCGCCACCGGGCCGGCCTGTGCTTCGGTCAGCAGACGGGTAGCCGCTTCGGGCGGCGTCAGTACGTCGGCCACGATATCGCGCCGCCGCGCCGACACGCCCAGTGCCAGCGTGGTGCCGGCCAGCGCCTCGGCCAGCGTGGCGCAGACGTGTGCCTGCGCCAGCAGGTCGCCCGCGCTCGCGGCCATCGCATCGGCCTGGCTGTTGGGGAATACAGCCGGGGTCACCAGATAAAGCTGCGACAGCCCCATCGTCTTCATCGCCCGCGCCGCTGCGCCGATATTGCCAGGGTGGCTGGTGCGCGTCAGCACAATACGAATTGTGGCGAGAAGTTTCGGGTCTGGCGAGTCCGTGTGTTTCATAAATTCGCGTGATGATCGCGCAGGATTTTGTTTTGTAGGGGAATTTTGTAAAGGAGTGGCGTAGTTATTCATACGCCCGACTGAGCAAAGTTTCCATACGAAACAAAAGACCAGCGAGGGCAAGTGAATTTATGAAACATATGGACTCAATACATCAAGTAAAATGCTGCGCTCGTTCTTTGAATCTATTGCCAGACATCATGCATCCCATGCTCAACACAGCGGTGAAAGCCGCTCGCGAAGCGGGGCGGATTATCAATCGCGCCTCGCTCGACCTCGACCAGCTCACCGTGCGGAGCAAACAGGACCGCGATTACGTCAGCGAAGTCGACCAAAACGCCGAACGCACCATCATCGAAATCCTGCTCGGCGCCTACCCAAATCATGGGATTTTAGCAGAGGAGTCTGGAACGGCCGACGCCAAGAACGGCGAGGACTACCAGTGGATCATCGATCCACTCGACGGCACCACCAATTTCCTGCACGGCCTGCAGCAGTATTCGATCTCGATCGCGTTGAAGCACAAGGGCCAGATCACCCAGGCGGTGGTGTACGACCCGGCGCGCAACGAACTCTTCACCGCCAGTCGCGGCCGCGGCGCCATGCTCAACGACCGCCGCATCCGCGCCAGCAAACGCACCAAGCTCTCCGAGTGCCTGATCGGCACCGGCTTCCCCTTCCGCGACTTCAGTTTCGCCGATGCCTACCTCAACATGTTCCGCGACATGATGCTCGCCACCTCGGGCCTGCGCCGTCCCGGTTCGGCCGCGCTCGACTTGTGCTACGTGGCGTGCGGCCGCTATGACGGTTTCTGGGAAATGCACCTGCAACCCTGGGACCTCGCCGCCGGCAGTTTGATCGCGCAGGAATCCGGCGCGCTGGTCGGCAACTTCATGGGCGACGAAGGCTTTCTGGAGTCCGGCAACATCGTCGCCGCCACCCCGAAAATCTTCGCCCAAATGCTGCAAGTCATCGCCCCCCACCTGCCGCCCGAACTGAAGGTCTGACCCAGACACCGGCCCCTCCATGTCTGTCGCCAAGGAGTCCACTGCCCACACGCCGATGATGCAGCAGTACCTGGGCATCAAGGCGCAGCATCCCGACATGCTGCTGTTCTACCGCATGGGCGACTTTTACGAGCTGTTCTTCGACGACGCCGAAAAGGCCGCGCGGCTGCTGAACATCACGCTCACCACGCGCGGCGCCTCGGCCGGCATCCCGATCAAGATGGCCGGCGTGCCGCATCACAGCGCCGAGCAGTATCTGGCGCGGCTGCTGAAGCTGGGCGAGTCGGTGGTGATTGCCGAGCAGGTGGGCGATCCCGCCACCTCCAAAGGCCCGGTCGACCGGCAGGTGGCGCGCATCGTCACGCCCGGCACGCTGACCGATTCCGGCTTGCTCGACGAGACGCGCGACACGCTGATTCTCGCCATCGCCCCCGGCATGGTTAATACAGCGCCGGACGCTGGCGCGCAGGGCACCGAAACAGTCGGGGTGGCCTGGCTTAATCTCGCAGCCGGGCGCTTTCAGGTCACCGAGATCCATTCCACCGCCCTGCCCGCCCTGCTGGCACGGGTGCGGCCGGCGGAAATCCTCGCACCCGATGACTTTGCCTTCAACGGCGCCAATTACGCGGTTCGCCGACTGGCGCCGTGGCAGTTCGATCCGGGCGGGGCGCAGACCCGGCTGGCGCAGCAATTCGGCAGCCGCGATCTCGCCGGCTTCGGCGTGGCCGATCTGCGCCTGGCGATTGCCGCCGCAGGCGCCCTGCTCGACTACATCCAGACCACCCAGCGCACCGCACTGCCGCACATCCAGGCCATCCGCGCCGAGTGCGACAACGACTATGTGCAGCTCGACGCCGCCACCCGGCGCAATCTGGAACTGACCGAAACCCTGCGCGGCGAAGCGGCACCGACGCTGCTGTCGGTACTCGACACCACCGCCACCGGCATGGGCACGCGTTTGCTCCGTCACTGGCTTCACCATCCGCTGCGCGACCGGCTCGTGTTGACCCAGCGGCGCGATGCCATCGGCGTGCTGGCCGAGGCCTCCGACGCGGCGGCAGCAATCAATCGACTGCTGAAAAGCTGCGCCGATGTGGAACGCATCGGCGGCCGCATCGCGCTGAAGAATGCGCGTCCGCGCGACCTATCCGGCCTGCGCGACACCCTGGCGCTGTTGCCCGACCTCGCCGCCGCGCTGCCCGACGACCGCGCACGCCTGTCAGCGCTGCAAGACGCACTCGCCGCCCGTCCGGACCTGCACGAACTGCTCGTCCGCGCGATCCAGCCCGAGCCTGCCAGCGTGCTGCGCGAAGGCGGCGTGATTGCTGACGGCTACGACGTCGATCTCGACGAGCTGCGCGCGTTGACGCGCGATGCCGGCACGTTTTTGCTGGAACTGGAAACGCGCGAGCGCGCGCGTTCGGGCATCGGCGCCCTCAAGGTCGAATACAACAAGGTGCACGGCTTTTACATCGAGGTCAGCCGCGCGCAGTCGGAAAACGTCCCCGACGATTACCGCCGCCGCCAGACGCTGAAAAACGCCGAGCGCTACATCACGCCGGAACTCAAGGCTTTCGAAGACAAGGCCTTGTCCGCGCAGGACCGCGCGCTAGCACGCGAGAAGGCGCTGTTCGAGGCGCTGCTGGCGACGCTGACGCCGCATGTGCCGGACCTGCTGGCGATTGCCGCCGCGCTGGCCGAGATCGACGTGCTGGCGAGCCAGGCCGAGCGCGCGGGCACGCTCCGGCTCAATGCACCCGAATACGCCAGCGAACCCGGCATCGTCATCCGCGGCGGCCGCCATCCGGTGGTCGAGGTGCAGGTAGCGCATTTCATCGCCAACGACGTGACGCTGACCCGCAGCCGGCAGATGCTGCTGATCACCGGCCCCAACATGGGCGGCAAATCGACCTACATGCGGCAGGTGGCGCTGATCACGCTGCTGGCCTGCTGCGGGCTGTGGGTGCCCGCCAGTTCGGCGAAAATCGGCGACATCGACCAGATATTCACCCGCATCGGCGCGTCGGATGATCTTGCCGGCGGCCGCTCGACCTTCATGGTCGAGATGACCGAAACCGCGCACATCCTGCACAACGCCAGCGCCAGCAGCCTGGTGCTGCTGGACGAAATCGGACGCGGCACCTCGACCTTCGACGGCCTTGCGCTGGCATGGGCGGTGGCGCGGCATCTGGTCAGCGCCACCCGCGCGTTCACCCTGTTCGCCACCCACTATTTCGAGTTGACGCAGCTGGCGCAGGAATTCCGCCAGCTCGTCAACGTGCACCTCGACGCCAAGGAACATGGCGCCGACCTGGTATTCCTGCACGCGGTGGAAGAAGGCCCGGCCTCGCAAAGCTATGGCATCCAGGTCGCCCGCCTGGCCGGCGTTCCCAGCCCGGTGATTCTCGCCGCGCGGCGCCACCTGCGCGAGCTCGAGGACGCGCAGCTGCAGCCCGGCCCGCAGGGCGACCTGTTCGCCGCCCACCTCCCCAACGACGATCCGCCGCCGCATCCTGCGCTCGACCAGCTGCGCGAGCTCGACCCCGACACCCTCACCCCGAAGGCCGCGCTGGACATGCTGTATGCGCTGAAAGCGCATTTATGAAGCCAGGCGCATTAAAAGCGCTTACGGATACCGCATTATGAAAACGCTACACCTCGACACAGCCGAACTGGGCCTCGACTTCAACGCCGCGTTGAAGCTGGCGACGGCCATCGCCCGGCAGCAGCTGGGCGACGACGCCATGTTGCTGAGCTGGTACGACCGCGAGCGCGATCTCGAATCGCCGGCGGGGGTGAGCGAATGCCACGAAGGCTGCGCCACCAAGGGATCATGGGACTATGCGAAAAACCGCGGGGCGCGGCTGGCGGTGGCGTTCGATGACGGGCGGTTTACGTTCTGCTTCCTGTAAGGACGGCCCTGATCGGGCTGGAATTGCGGTAAGGTTCTTGTTGCCGGTCTTGACGAAAAAACACTGTCCATGCGGCGAGTGGTGTGCAGCATCCCCGCATCGCGACGCTTGATCCCCCCAACTGTTCCCGGTAGTTTACTGGCACCCCGTATCGACAAGATCGCCTGATGGTCACCCTCACTCAAAAGCTTGGCGCCAAGATCGTCAACATCCTGATCTTTTTCTTTTTCGTTGCGCTCGCCGCGATCGGCATGACCCTCTATATTTCCTGGCAACTGGAAGGCGCCGGCGCGGCGATCAACGACGCCGGCAGCGCACGCATGCGTTCCTACCGCATCGCCTACCTGCTGTCACAAAGCACCCACGAAAGAACCGACAGCGCCGTGATCAAGGCCCAGATCCTCAAGGAAATCGGCCTGTTCGAATCCACCCTGCGAACACTGGAAGAAGGCAATCAGGCACGGCCGCTGTTCCTGCCGAAGGAGCAGGAAGTGCAACAGCAAATGAAGCTGCTGCATCAGGAATGGGAGGAAAAGATCAAGCCGCTAACGCTTGAAATCATAAACAGCGAAAAGGCGGCAGGCCAATTGACGCTTATTACCGCCTACCAGCCCGCGCTGGTGAATTTCGTCAGCATGGTAAACCAACTGGTGCTGATGGTGGAGCAAAGCAATACCCGCAATACCGCCCTGCTGCGCTCATTCCAGATCAGCCTGGTGGTGCTGTCGATGGTCGGCACCCTCGTTCTGATCTATCTGTTCTTCGTGATGGTGATCCGGCCGGTGACCAAGCTGCAGGACGGCATACAGCGCATGGCGGCAGCCGATTTCAGCGTGCGCCTGCCGGTGCAAAGCCAGGATGAATTCGGCGCGCTCGCCGACGGCTTCAACCAGATGGCGGACCGGCTGCAAAATCTTTATGGCACGCTGGAAGAACGGGTGCAGGAAAAAACCAGGAGCCTGGAAGACAAAAACCAGGAACTGGCGATATTGTATGAATTCGCTGCCTTCCTCAACAAACCGGCCTCGGTGGAAGAACTGTGCCGGGGCGTGCTGAAGAAGCTGATGAGCGTCCTTGCAGCGCAGGGCGGGCTGGTGCGTCTGGTGGCACCGAATTCGAATGCCCTGCATATCATCATCCATGAAGGGGTGTCGGAGGTATTCGCCAAAGAAGAGGAATGCCTGACCCTGGGCGAATGCCTGTGCGGCGAATCGGCCCGGGACGGCACGCCGATATCCTGGGACCTGAATATCGAAACGCCGCGTCCGTCGTTGCAACGTTGCAGGCGGGACGGATTCCAGTCGGTTTCCGCCATCCCGATCCGCTCCAAGAAGCAGGTGCTGGGCATCTTCAACCTTTTCTTCCACGAGCCGCAAGTATTCGACAGCCATGAAATCCTGCTGCTCGAAACCATCGGGCAGCACCTCGGCGTCGCCATCGAGAACCAGCGCCTGGTTTCGCGAGAGAAGGAAATGGCGGTGTCGGAGGAACGCAACCTGATCGCGCAGGAACTGCACGACAGCATCGCCCAGTCTCTCGCCTTCCTGAACATCCAGGTGCAGATGCTGGCGGACTCGCTCCATCGCGGCAACGACACCGAGGCCATGGAAGGCCTGACGCAGATTCGCGAGGGGGTGCAGGAAAGCTATGACGTCGTGCGTGAGTTGCTGGTGCACTTTCGCACCCGCGTGGAACATGCCGACCTGGCTGGCGCAGTCACCAGCGCGCTGGAAAAATTCGAGGGCCAGACCGGGATCAAGACCAGCTTCCGGCAGCGCGGCAGCGGCGCGCCCCTGGAACCGGAATATGTGATCCAGTTGCTGCACATCATTCAGGAAGCCCTGTCAAATGTACGCAAACACGCCCAGGCGACGCAGGTTGACGTTGAAATCGAGCAAAACGAGGAATATCGCATTGTCGTCGCCGACAATGGCCGGGGATTCGACCCCAGCCCGAAATCCGGCGTCGATGAAGAACACCATGTCGGGCTCAAGATCATGAAGGAAAGAGCCCACCGCATCGGCGCGCAGCTGACGATTGCCTCCCGGCAGGGGGAAGGCACGCGCGTAGCCCTGACGCTCACCAAACAACCCAGAGGAGCAGCATGAGCCACCCGATTCGCATATTGATCGTCGACGACCACACCCTGTTCAGGAGCGGCATCAAGGCGCTGCTGCAACGGCAGGAGGACTTCGAGGTGGTGGGCGAAGCCGGAGACGGCCTGGAGGGACTGAAACGCGCCAAATCCCTCCAGCCCGACGTAGTGCTGCTCGACCTGCACATGCCCGGCATCGGCGGGCGCGAGGCGGTCAAGCTGCTGTCCGAAGAAGTGCCGGCGTGCAACGTGCTGCTGCTGACCGTATCGGAGGACGCCGAAGACCTGATCGAAACGATCCGCGCCGGCGCCCGTGGTTATTTGTTGAAGAACATCGAGACTGATTTTCTGCTGAACGCCATTCGTTCCGCCGCACGCGGCGAGTCGGTGGTATCGCCGCAGATGACCGGCAAGCTGATGATGGGCGTCCGCATGGGCAAGGAAGGCGTCGCCCAGGAGGACGACAAGGAAAAACTCAGCCCGCGCGAAAAGGACATCATTGCCCTGCTCGCCAAGGGCGTAAGCAACAAGGAAATGGCGCACACCCTCAACGTGGCGGAAAGCACGGTCAAGATCCACGTTCAGAACATTCTCAAGAAGCTTCACCTGACCAGCCGGGTGCAGGCGGCGGTATATGCCGTGGAACACGGCCTCGTGCAGAAAGACTGAAACCGGATACCGGCTTTCCCTGGCACATTGCATCACGGCGCACATCTCCTGCCCACCCGCCGGACGCCCTCCAGTTCCGGCCCAAGCGGGCCCATCCCCCAAAATGAGTATCCCGCCCGGCCTAAATAACTAGGCGCGCCGGCCTGATGGCGGAGCGGGCAGCTGTTCTTTTTATCCCGCAAAATCAGCAGTCCTGCCTATATGTCACAGCGCAGTAAGAAACTATCCTTCCCACCAATGATGTAACCAAACCAGTGGGAGGACAGCATGGCTACGCAGCAATACAAGGCATGGTCCGTGGTGACCGCAAGCACGATTGCGTTCACCGTCTGCTTCATGATCTGGATGATGTTTGCCGTAATCGGCATTCCCATCAAGAAAATGCTCGACCTCAACGAGACCCAGTTCGGTCTTCTGATCGCGATGCCGGTGCTCACCGGCTCCCTGGTCCGGCTGCCGCTGGGGATGTGGACCGACAAATTCGGCGGGCGCATCGTGTTTTTCATCCTGATGCTGTCCACCGTAATCCCGATCTGGATGATTTCCCACGCCACCGAGTACTGGCACTTTCTCTTTACCAGCCTGTTCGTCGGCGTTGCAGGCGGCTCGTTCACTGTGGGCATTGCCTACTGCGCGCGCTGGTTCCCCAAGGAACGCCAGGGCTTGGCCATGGGCATTTTCGGCGCCGGCAACACCGGTGCGGCGGTGACCAAGCTGGTGGCCCCGCTCATTGTGGTGGGCTACGGCTGGACGATGGTGCCGAAAGCCTATGCGGTATTGATGCTGATTACCGCCATCCTGTTCTGGTTCTTTACCTTTTCCGACCCCGGCCACAAGGTGGGCAAGAGCGTCACCATCCGTGAGCAGCTCGCCGCGTTCAAGGATCCCAAGGTCTGGAAATTGAGCCAGTACTATTCCATCGTGTTCGGCGGTTATGTGGCCCTGGCGCTGTGGATGACCAAGTACTACGTTTCCGAATACGGCTTCGACCTCAAGACCGCCGCTCTGCTGGCCGCCGCCTTCAGCATTCCGGGCGGCGTGCTGCGCGCGATCGGCGGCCATTTCTCCGACAAATATGGCGCCCATTCCATCACCTGGTGGGTGCTGTGGGTATCGCTGGCCTGCCTGTTCTTCCTGTCCTACCCGCAGACCGAATTCACCATCCATACCGTGACCGGACCTGCCACATTCCACGTGGGACTCGGCCCCACCGCCTTCACCATCATCATGTTCACCCTGGGGATCGCCTTTGCAATCGGCAAGGCGTCGGTCTTCAAGTACATCTCCGACGATTACCCCAAAAACATCGGCGTGATCTCCGGCGTGGTGGGGCTGGCGGGCGGTCTGGGCGGCTTCTTCATGCCGATCATGTTCGGCGCGCTGGTCGACCTGACGGGCATCCGCTCCTCTGCCTTCATGCTGATGTTCGGCATCGTATGGGTGTCCCTGATGTGGATGTACTGGACCGAGGTCAGGCCGCTAGACCGGGCGCGCCATAAAAATCCCCAAGCACTGGATACGCTGGAATAAGTAGCACTTTTAAATAACCTAAGGAGGTTTGAGAAATGTCGATCAACATCAAGGAATGGGATGTGGAGGACCAGAAGTTCTGGGAATCCACCGGCAAGAAAATTGCCAACCGCAACCTGTGGATTTCCATCCCCAGCCTTCTGATGGGCTTCGCCGTCTGGCTGATGTGGGGCATCATCACGGTGCAGATGCTGAACCTGGGCTTCCCGTTCAAGCCTGAAGAGCTGTTCACCCTGACCGCCATCGCCGGCCTGGCAGGCGCCACGCTGAGGATCCCCGCTTCGTTCTTCATCCGTATCGCCGGCGGACGCAACACCATTTTCCTGACCACTGCGCTGCTGATGATTCCAGCCATCGGCACCGGCCTCGCCCTTCAGGATCAAAACACACCATTATGGGTGTTCCAGTTGATGGCGCTGCTGTCCGGTATCGGCGGCGGCAACTTCGCCTGCTCGATGTCCAACATCAGCACCTTCTTCCCGAAACGCCTGCAGGGCACGGCGCTCGGCCTCAACGCCGGCCTCGGCAACTTCGGCGTCACCACCATGCAGATACTGATCCCGCTGGTGATGACCGCCGGCATCTTCGGTGCGCTGGCGGGCGAACCGATGACCCTGATCAAGGACAGCGGCTGGATTCTCGGCAAGATTCTGGCCGGCACGCCCACCTATATCCAGAACGCCGGTTTTGTCTGGCTGCTGGCGCTGGTGCCGCTGGCCTTCCTCGGCTTCTTCGGCATGAACAACCTGATACCGATTTCTCCCAACATCGGCTCGACGATTTCCGCCTTTATCAAGATCCTGTGGCTCTACGGCCTGGCTTTCATGACTGCCGGCTTGGGCCTATACCTGTACCTTCCGGCGCCGACCGGCCTGGGTCTGTTGAACATGTGGGTGGCCTTGCCCCTGATCATGGTCGGCACACTGTTCGTGATGAAGCTCGCGGCGTTCGGCGAAATGAAGGCGAACATCGCCAAGCAATTCGCCATCTTCAGCAACAAGCACACCTGGTCCATGACCGTGCTGTACGTGCTGACCTTCGGTTCGTTCATCGGCTTCTCGATGGCCCTGCCCCTTGCCATCACGGTGATCTTCGGCTTCCAGCATGAACTGGTAGACGGCGTAATGACCCACACCACCAAAAACCCCAACGCCGTGTCTGCACTCACCTACGCCTGGATCGGCCCTTTCGTCGGCGCGCTGATCCGCCCGGTGGGCGGCTGGATTTCCGACAAGGTGGGCGGCTCCATCGTGACCCAGCTGATTTCCGTCGTCATGGTGGTGGCCTCCGCGGCAACCGGCTACGTGATGTTCCTGGCCTACAACTCCGCCACGCCTGAACAGTATTTCGTGATCTTCATGGTGCTGTTCGTGGTGCTGTTCGCCGCTTCCGGTATCGGCAACGGATCGACCTTCCGCACCGTGGGTGTGATCTTCGACCGCGTGCAGGCAGGCCCCGTGCTGGGCTGGACTTCCGCTGTCGCGGCGTACGGCGCCTTCATCGCCCCGGTCGTGATCGGCGCGCAGATCAAGGCCGGCACCCCGCAAAACGCGATGTACGGCTTCGCCATATTTTATGCCCTGTGTCTGATCCTGAACTGGTGGTTCTATCTGCGGCCAGGTTCGGAAATCAAGAACCCGTGACACCTGAAACATCCGTGAATGAAACAGTGCAATCGAATTAACACGATAGGAATTATAAAATGAGCCACTTTCTCGACCGTTTGAAGTTTTTCGAAAAAACCAAGGAGACCTTCTCCGACAACCATGGCATCGTCACCAACGAAGACCGTCAGTGGGAAGATGCCTACCGTCATCGCTGGGCGCATGACAAGGTGGTTCGTTCCACGCACGGCGTGAACTGTACCGGCGGCTGTTCCTGGAAGATTTTCGTCAAAAACGGCCTGGTTGCGTTTGAAATGCAGCAGACCGACTATCCGCGTACCCGCGAAGACCTGCCGGACCATGAGCCGCGCGGCTGCCAGCGCGGCGCGTCCTTCTCCTGGTATCTGTACAGCCCGCAGCGCATCAAGTACCCGCTGATCCGCGGACGCCTGCTTGACCTGTACCGTACCGAGCGCAAGTCCGGCAAGGACCCGGTCGAGGCATGGGCCGCGATTCAGGCGGACGAAAACAAGCGCAAGAAATACACCGCCGTGCGCGGCCTGGGCGGCTTCGTGCGCGCAAATTGGGAAGAAACAAAAGAAATCATTGCTGCCGCCAACGTCCATACCATCAAGAAATATGGCCCGGACCGGATTTTCGGTTTCTCGCCCATTCCGGCGATGTCGCAGATCTCCTACGCTTCCGGGGCGCGCTACCTGTCGCTCATCGGTGGCGCCTGCGGTTCCTTCTATGACTGGTATTGCGATCTGCCGGCCGCATCCCCGCAAACATGGGGGGAGCAGACCGACGTGCCGGAATCGGCTGACTGGTTCAACTCCACCTACATCATCGTCTGCGGCTCCAGCCTGCCGACCACGCGTACGCCGGATGCCCACTTCGTCTCCGAGGTGCGCTACAAGGGTGCCAAGGTCATCTCGATGGCGCCCGATTACGCCGAGTACTGCAAGGCGTCCGACCTGTGGATGCCAGTCAATCCGGGTAGCGACACCGCCGCCTTCCTGGCGATGGGGCACGTGGCGCTGAGAGAGTTCTACATCGACAAGCAGGACCCCTATTTTTCCGAATATGCCCGCAAGTACACCGACCTGCCGATCCAGGTGATGCTGCGCCAGCATGGCGAAGGCTATGTGTCCGACCGCTGCCTGCGAGCCTCCGATCTGGACGGCGCATTGGGCGAGACCAACAATCCCGACTGGAAAACCATCGTCTACGACGAAAAGTCAAAGTCCTTTGTCGTGCCAAACGGCTCGATCGGCTTCCGTTGGGGTGAAGAGGGCAAGTGGAATCTGCTGCCCAAGAACGCCGCCAGCCAGCAGGAAATATTGGCCGAACTGTCTTGCATCGACAGCAAGGATGCCGTGGTTTCAGTCGGCTTCCCGCACTTCGAGCCGGGTGAAGGCGATCTGCTGTACCGCAATGTGCCGGTGCGCAAGCTGAAACTGGCTAACGGCGAAGAAGCCCTGGTCGCCTCCGTGTTCGACATGCAAATTTCGCAGTACGGCATCGACCGTGGCCTGGGCGGTGGCAACGTGACCAAGGACTACAAGGACGCCTCGGTGGCCTATACCCCCGCCTGGGCGGAAAAAGTCACCGGCGTCAAGGCGGCCGATATCGAGCGCACCGGGCGCGAGTTCGCCTACAACGCCTCCAAGACACACGGCAAATCCATGGTGATCATGGGCGCTGCGATCAACCACTGGTACCACAACGACATGATGTACCGCGGCGTGATGAACCTGCTGCACATCTGCGGTTGCGTGGGTCAATCGGGCGGTGGCTGGGCGCACTACGTAGGCCAGGAAAAGCTGCGTCCGCAGGCCGGCTGGGCGCCGATCGCCTTCGCCACCGACTGGCAGCGTCCGCCACGCCATATGAACTCCACCTCCTACTGGTATTTCCACACCGACCAGTGGCGTTATGAGACCCTCAAGGGCGACGATCTCACCTCGCCCGCCGGTAAAGGCAATTACAAGGGCTACTCGCTGGCCGACTACAACGTCGCGGCCGTTCGCATGGGCTGGCTGCCGTCCGCGCCGCATTGGAATACCAATCCGCTCGATCTGGTCACCGAAGCTGAAAAGGCGGGCGCGACCGACGAGGCGAGTATTGCCCAGCACGTGATCGGCAAACTCAAGGATGGTTCGCTGGATGTCGCGTTTGCCGACCCGGACAACCCTGTCAACTGGCCGCGCAACCTGTTTGTCTGGCGCGCCAACCTGATCGGCTCGTCCTCCAAGGGGCACGAGTACTTCCTCAAGCATTTGCTTGGCGCGCAGAACGGCGTGCTGCAGGAATCCGGCGACGGGCGCGAAAACAAGCTGGTCAAATGGCACGAAGAAGCGCCGATCGGAAAGCTGGACCTGATGGTGGACATCAATTTCCGCCTGAATTCCACCGGTGCCTACTCCGACATCGTCCTGCCGACCGCAACCTGGTACGAGAAGAACGATCTCAACACCACCGACATGCATCCCTTCATGCACCCGTTGTCGGAAGCGGTATCCCCGGGCTGGCAGTCCAAGTCCGACTGGCAGATCTTCAAGAGCATCGCCGAGACATTCTCGACGCTGGCCGAGAAGCACCTCGGCACACGCAAGGACATCGTCGCCCTGCCGATGCAGCATGATTCACCCTTCGAACTGGCCCAGCCCTTCGGCGAAGTCAAGGACTGGAAGAAAGGGGAATGCGATCCGATCCCCGGCAAGACCATGCCCCTTCTGAAGGTGGTCGAACGCAACTTTGCCGACACCTACAAGAAGTACATCGCAATCGGCCCGCTGATGGTCAAGATCGGCAACAACGTCAAGGGTATCGACTGGAATACCGAGATGGAATACGAGCAACTGAAGGTCATGAACGGTACCGTGAAAGTGCCGGGCGTTTCCTTTGGCATGCCTTCGCTCGAGGAAGATATCAAGGTGTGCGATTCAGTGTTGCGCATGGCGCCGGAAACCTGCGGCGAAGTCGCGCACAAATCCTGGTCTGCGCTATCCAAGAAAACCGGTATCGACCACCATCACCTGTACGCTGCCCGTCACGAGGACAAGATCACGTTCTCTGACATCCAGGTGCAGCCGCGCAAGATCATCACCGCGCCGACCTGGTCCGGGATCGAGTCCGAAACGGTGTCCTATACCTCGGGTTACACCAATATCCACGAGCACATCCCGTTCCGCACCCTGACCGGCCGTGCGCATTTCTACCAGGACCACGAATGGATGCTGGACTTCGGTGAGGGCTTCTGTGTGCATAAACCGCCGCAGGACATGAAGTCGTTCACCAATCTTTCGCCGAGCATCCTGGCTGAAAAGCACATCAAGCTGAAATGGATTACGCCACACTCCAAGTGGGGCATCCATTCAACCTATCAAGACAACCTGCGCATGCTGACCCTGTTCCGTGGCGGCCCGTACGTATGGATTTCCGAGGTCGATGCCAAGGCAGCAGGCATCGAGGACAACGACTGGGTCGAGGCGATCAACCACAACGGTGCGACGGTGGCGCGGGCGGTGGTCTCGCAACGCGTGTCGCGCGGTGTGGCCATGATGTACCACGCGCAGGAGAAGATCGTGAACGTGCCCGGATCGAATACCACCGGCAAACGTGGCGGCATCCTCAACTCGGTGACGCGCGTCGTCATGAAGCCGACTAACATGATCGGCGGCTACGTGCAACTGGCCTACAGCTTCAACTATTACGGCACGGTGGGTTGCAACCGCGATACCGAAGTGATCATGCGCAAAGTTGCGGACAAAGACGTCGACTGGCTGGAACGCCCGCTTACTCCGGAACGGGAAGCTCAGCTCAACCCGCCCGGAATCGGCAATCGTTGATCGTCGCGTGAACAGGACAAACAGGAGAAACCCATGAAAGTACGTGCACAATTCGCATTTGTCTTCAACCTGGACAAATGCATCGGTTGCCACACCTGCTCGGTGACGTGCAAGAACACCTGGACCAACCGCAAGGGCGTGGAATACGTCTGGTTCAACAACGTCGAGTCCAAGCCCGGCATCGGTTATCCCAAGCAGTGGGAGAACCAGGAAAAATGGAAAGGCGGCTGGATGCTCAATGGCGGCAAGCTGGAGCTGAAATCCGGCGGGCGCTTGTCGAAGCTGCTGAACATCTTCGCCAACCCGGATCTGCCGCAGATCGACGAATACTACGAGCCATTCACCTACAACTATGCGCGCCTGCAGAACGCGCCGTTATCCGAGGCCGCGCCAACCGCACGCCCGCTGTCGATGATCACCGGCGACCCCATGGAAAAAATCACCTGGGGACCGAACTGGGAAGACGACCTGGCGGGCGAATATGCCAAGCGTAGCGTGGACAAAAACATGGACAACATCCAGAAAGAGATGTACGGCCAGTTCGAGAACACGTTCAACCTGTATTTGCCGCGCATCTGCAACCACTGCCTGAACCCGGCCTGTGTGGCAGCCTGCCCGTCCGGCTCGCTCTACAAGCGCGAAGAGGATGGCATCGTCCTGGTCGACCAGGACAAGTGCCGTGGCTGGCGCTTCTGCATGAGCGCATGCCCTTACAAAAAGGTGTACTACAACTGGGAATCGGGCAAGGCGGAGAAGTGCGTCGCCTGCTATCCGCGCGTCGAATCCGGCATGGCGACGGTGTGTTCGGAATCCTGCGTCGGCCGCATCCGCTACAACGGCATCATGCTGTATGACGCCGACCGTATCGAAGAACTGGCCAGCACGGCGAACGAGCAGGATCTGTACGAAGCGCAGTGCAGCATCTTCCTCGACCCCAACGATCCGGAAGTGATTGCCGCGGCTCAAGCCGAGGGCATCAACGAAGACTGGATCATCGCAGCGCAAAAATCGCCGATCTACAAAATGGCGATCGACTGGAAAATTGCCTTTCCGATGCACCCGGAATTCCGCACGCTGCCGATGGTCTGGTACGTGCCGCCGCTCTCGCCGGTCCAGTCCCAGATCGACCAGGGCAACCTGCCGCTCGGTCCGGACGGCGCGATCCCGCAGGCCGGGACGATGCGCACGCCGGTCAAGTACCTTGCCAACCTACTCACCGCAGGCAAGGAAGCGCCCATTGTCAGCGCGCTGAACCGCCTCATCGCGATGCGCAGCTACCAGCGCTCGGTGCATGTGGAAGGCATCGCGGACACCCGGCCTTTGGTCGCAGCAGGCATCACGGAAGATCAAGCCAAGGAAATGTATCGTTACCTGGCGATCGCCAACTACGAAGACCGTTTCGTCATCCCCACCGGTCACGAGGAGGAGCGGTTGGACGATGCCTACGGCTTCCAGGGCCAGAACGGCTTCACCTTCGGCAACAACTCTTCGGCAGGCATCAGCAAGATCACCCTGTTCCCGCGTCGCCGCAAGGAAACGCTGGAACCTGCCGAACTGGCGCCGTCCGCAGACAAAAGCTGAGAGGAAAAATCATGTCCATCTACAAAATACTGTCGGCATTGCTGGATTACCCGGAACAGGAGTTGATCGACTATCTGCCGGAAATCCGCGATGAAATCGGGAAAAGCCAGGATATCGACACGGCGGAAAAGGAATCCATGCGGAAGCTGCTCGATCACCTGGCCAATACGCCGTTGATCGATCTGCAGGAAGATTACGTGAAGACGTTCGATCTGACGCCGGAGCACAGTCTGCACCTGACCCACCATCTGTTCGGCGACGACAACGACAGGAATCGCGGCCCGGCACTGATCGACCTCGGCGAGTTGTACAAGGATTACGGCATCACGGTGGCGAGCAACGAGTTGCCCGACTTTCTGCCGCTGGTCCTGGAATTCGCCGCCATGCTGGAAGACAACGAGGCAACGACCTTCCTGTCCGACGCCAACAAGGTGCTGACGGTGTTGACCGACAACCTGACCAAGGCCGGCACCCCCTATGCGCCCCTGCTTTCCATCATTAAAAGCCGCGCCACGCTCACCCGTCTGGCCGCTTAAGGAGGTATGAAATGAACGAATCTATGTATAGCTGGAACAACCTGATTTTCGGTTTTTATCCTTATATCGCCCTGAGCGTGTTCGTGATCGGCAGCTGGATCCGCTTCGACCGCGAGCAGTACGGCTGGACCAGCGCGTCCAGTCAGTTGCTTTCCACGGCGGGCCTGCGCCTGTCCAGCAACCTGTTCCACATCGGCGTGATCGGCATCTTCTTCGGCCATCTGGTCGGGCTGCTGGCGCCCTACGCCATCTGGGGAACCATCGGCCTGTCGTCGCTCGGCAAGCAGAACATCGCCATGTACGGCGGCGGCTTCCTCGGCGTCCTGTGCATGATCGGCGGCGTGATGCTGCTGTGGCGTCGCATGACCAACCCGCGTGTGCGGGCAACCAGCCGGACGTCGGATATTTTCATCCTGGCCTGGGTGCTGATTACCCTGGGTTTCGGCCTGGCCACCACCTTCACCACCGCACACCACGCCGCACAGGGCAGTGCCGACACCATGATGGCGATGGCGCAGTGGGCGAAGAGCATCGTGCTGTTCAGCCCGAAGCCGGAACTGGTGAGCAATGTCGAAATGGTGTTCCGCATCCACCTGTTCTTCGGCCTCTCGCTGTTCCTGCTGTTCCCGTTCACCCGCCTGGTGCACATCTGGAGTTTCCCGATCGGTTATCTGACGCGTTCCTACCAGATCGTGCGCACCAAGCGCCGCATCGCGCAGTAATCATCTGCTGAACCGGGCGCTGCCACTCCTTCGGGTAGCAGCGCCCTCCCACTTTTGTCGTATTGCCATGACCGATCCCTGTACCCGTATAGACCTCACCCGGGTCCAGAAAGGGAGCCCGCATGTTACGTAAGCTCGGCTGGCTCATCCTGGTGGTCGCGGTCGGTATCGGCGTGCACTTCGCATTGCAGAACATCATCCAGGGCGGCGATCCGGAAAAGCGGAAAGGCCCGGACCTGGCCAAAGTGGAACGACTGGAAGCCGCCGACCCCGTTCACGGTGCAAAGGTACGTGCCGGCATGGTCAAGTACGAATCCATCTGCCGCCTGTGCCATCACCGCACCGGCCAGGGAGGCAAGTTCACGCCGCCCATTGCCGGCCTGACCGCAGAACGGGTCGAATTGATGCTAAAGCTGTACCGCAGCGGCACCCACGTGGGGCCAATGACCAATTTGATGGCGCCGTGGGCGGCCGAGCTGTCCGACGAAGACATCAGCAACCTGGCGGCATACGTAGAAACCTTGTAGGAAAATGCTGCTGGCCGCGGTGAAGCGCTGCCACGCCTGTAAACCGCAGCCTCTACCTTGCTGCTTCGTGCCTGCGGAAGCTTAAGCTGCCACGACCCGAACAGTCCGCCCGAGACATTGCACCGTCTGATTCGCCCGTATTTTCGCCGTCTTGCGACTTTCGGGCTGGCCGTCAACGGTGACTTCACCGTTGGCGATCATCAGCTTGCCCTGTCCGCCGCTGTTGGCGATGCCGGTGAGTTTGAGCAGGTCGCAGAGTGCGACGTGTTCGCCGCGCAGTTTGAATTCCATGGCGTTCATTCCTCTTATGCGCCGCGCCGTCGCCACAGATAGCGATAGACGAAGCCCGGATACGCGAACACCACGAACAGCGCAGCGTTGACCGCGTAAAACTCCCAATTCTGCTTGTGGACGTCGCCCCCCCCGCTTTCCAGCAGCCGCGCGATGCCGCCCACCACGAAAAACATCACGATCAATTCCAGCAACCGCCAGGCGAAATTCTTGCTGCCATCCCCGGGCCGGATGACGAAGAAAATCCGCTCGACGAGGAACGGCAGGTTGGCGGCGATGAACGCCAGGATCAGCAGCAGGGTGGTGGAGAAATTCACGTTAAATTCGAAAAGCCGGGTAACGCCGGAACAGGCGTGCTCCGGCGAAACAATTCAGAAGGAAGCGCCGATGGCGTGCACGCATACCGCCATCAGCGGCTGCGGCAAGATACCAAGTGCCAGCACGGCAAGGCCGTTGACCGACATGATGATTCGGGTATCGGGACTGGCAGTGATGAGACTGGTGTCGTGCGGAGTATCGAAATACATCAGCTTGACGATGCGAAGATAGTAGAACGCGCCGATCAGCGAGAACAGCACCGCCGCCACCGCCAGCCACACGTAGCCGATCTCGACCACCGCCTGCAGCACCGACAGTTTGGCGTAGAAGCCGACCGTCGGCGGCACGCCGGCCATCGAGAACATCAGGAGCAGCATCAGGAAGGCAAGCCACGGGCTGCGGCGGTTGAGCCCCTTGAAGTCCTCAAGCTTGTCGGCTTCGAAGCCGGCGCGCGACAGCAGCAGGATCATGCCGAAGCCGCCCAGGCTCATCAGCGCGTACACCAGCACGTAGAACATCGCGCTGCTGTAGCCGTTCTGCGAGCCGGCCAGGATGCCCAGCAGCATGAAGCCCATGTGCGAAATGGTCGAATACGCGAGCATGCGTTTCAGGTTGGTCTGTGCGATTGCCGCGATGTTGCCGACTGCCATCGACAGCACCGCGAGGATCACCAGCATGTCGCGCCATTCGGACACCTGCGATTCCAGCCCCTGCCCCAGAATGCGCACGACGAAGGCGAAGGCGGCGATCTTGGGCGCGCTGCCGATGAATAGCGTCATCGCGGTCGGCGCACCGTGGTAGACGTCCGGCACCCACATGTGGAACGGTACGGCGCCCAGTTTGAAAGCCAGCCCGGCGACGATGAAGACGATGCCGAACACCAGGGGAATGCGCAGGTCGGTACCGTCGGACAGGTTCTGCGCGATATCGACCAGCGCCAGCGTGCCGGTTACACCGTAGATCATCGACATGCCATAGAGCAGCATGCCCGACGCCAGCGCACCCAGGACGAAGTATTTCATCGCCGCCTCGGACGCCACGCCGGAATCGCGCTGCAATGCGACCATGGCATACAGGGACAGCGACAGCAGTTCGAGTCCAAGATACAGCGTGAGGAAATGGCTGGCCGACACCATCACCATCATGCCGAGCAACGCGAATAGCGCCAGTACGAAGAATTCACCCTTGTAAAGCTCGCGTGTCCGCAGGTAATCGCGCGAATACACCAGCACCGTGGCGACGGTCAGATAGAGGAACAGCTTCAATACGTCGGACAGCGGATCGTCGATGAAGAGGCCGCCGAGCGCCAGCACCGGCAGGGTAGAGAAATCGTTCACGGTGAGGAAAGCCGCGCCGGCCAGCGTGGCCAGCGACAACACATAGGCGATATAGCGCTTGCTGTCGTCGACGGCGGCGTCGATCACCAGAATCAGCGAGACCATCGCCAGCACGAAGATCTCGGGCAGGACGGGGGCGAATTGGGTGAGGAAGTCGCTCATCTTGGAACCTTAAGGCAGTTTGCTTTGGGCGACGTGCGCCAACAGGTCGACCACCGACACGTGCATGATGTCCGTGAGCGGCCTGGGATACAGGCCCATGGCCAGCACACAGACGGCGAGCACGCCGAGCAGCAGGATTTCGCGCGCGTTGATGTCGCTCATTTCCTCGACGTGCGGGTTGGTCACCGTGCCGAACACCACCCGCTTGTACATCCACAGCGTGTAGGCCGCGCCGAGGATCAGTGTGGTCGCCGCAACGAAGGCGAACCAGAAATTGACCTTGGTAGCCGCCATGATGACCATGAACTCGCCAACGAAGCCACTGGTGGCGGGCAGGCCCACGTTGGCCATGGCGAACAGCATGAAGAAGGTGGCGAATACCGGCATCCGGTTGACCAGGCCGCCATAGTCCTTGATCTGGCGCGAGTGCAGACGGTCGTACATCACCCCGATGCAGAGGAACAGCGCTGCCGACACGAAGCCGTGCGAGATCATCTGCACCAGCCCGCCTTCGACGCCGAGCGGGTTGAACATGAAGAAGCCGAGCGTGACAAAGCCCATGTGCGCAATCGACGAATAGGCGATGAGCTTCTTCATGTCGGACTGCGCCAGCGCCACCAGGCCGATGTAGGCCACGGCAATCAGCGACAGCATGATGACGAACCAGGCGTATTCGTGACTGGCATCCGGCAGCGTCGGCAGAATGAAGCGCAGGAAGCCGTAGGCGCCGACTTTCAGCGTGATCGCCGCCAGCACCACCGAGCCGCCGGTGGGCGCCTCGACGTGGGCATCGGGCAGCCAGGTGTGCACCGGCCACATCGGCACCTTGACCCCGAAGGCCAGCAGGAAGGAAAAAAACATCAGCGTCTGCGCCGTCATCCCGAGCGTGGTGCTGTGCCAGGTCTGGATGTCGAAGCTGCCGCCCGACTGGAAATAAAGATAGATCATCGACACCAGCATCAAGAGCGAGCCGAGCAGGGTGTAGAGGAAGAACTTGAACGCGGCATAGACGCGGTTCGGGCCGCCCCACACGCCGACGATCAGGTACAGCGGGATCAACATGCCCTCGAAGAAAACATAGAACAGGATGCCGTCGAGCGAGGCGAATACGCCGTTGATGAGGCCGGACATGATGAGGAAGGCCGCCATGTACTGCGCGACCTTGTCCTGGATCACCCGCCAGCCGGCAATCACCACCAGCACGGTGATGAAGCTGTTCAGCAGAATCAGTGGCATCGAAATGCCGTCGACACCGAGGTGATAATGAACGTTGAACGCCGGGATCCACGCGGCCTTTTCGACGAACTGCATCGCCGAGGTGCCGGTATCGAATCCGGTGACCAGCGGAATCGCAACGGCGAGGCCCAGCAGCGCACCGGCCAACGCAATCCAGCGCGCCAGTGTTGCGTTGCGGTCGGAGCCGGTGGCGAGCACCGCCACCCCGGCCAGAATCGGGACCCAGATAACAAGGGAGAGAATCGACTGTCCGAACATGGGGTTTGTTTTAGTTGAGCCGCGCGAACCACGTCACCAGGGCAAACACCCCGATCAGCATGGCAAAGGCGTAGTGGTAGATGTAGCCGGACTGGAAGGCCTTCAGCAAACGGGACGCGCGTTCGACCAGCTGGACCGTGCCGTTGATGAAAAAGCCGTCGATTACGTTCTGGTCGCCACGCCGCCACAGGCCGGCGCCCAGCACGCGCGCGCCCTTGGCGAACAGCCAGCCATAGAGTTCGTCGAACCAGTATTTGTTGAGCAGCATCTGATGCAGGAACTTGAAGCGTTGCGCGATGGCCGCCGGGATGTCCGGGCGCTTGAGATAGAAGAACGCGGATAGTCCGACGCCCGCGGCGGCCAGCCAGAACGGCAGCGTCATCACCGCGTGCAGGCCCATCGCCGCCGCACCGTGGAAATACTGGTTGAGTTCATGCATCACCGGATGGCGATCGGCGACGTAGATCGCGCTACCGAAATAATCGCCGAACAGCATCGGTTCGATGGTCATGTAGCCGATCGCCAGCGAGGGCAGCGCCAGCGCCAGCAAGGGCCCGGTCACCACCCACGGCGTTTCGTGCGGCGTGCCGCCATGGCCGTGGTGCGCGTCCGGCTCGTTGCCGTGGGCGTGCCCCTGGTGAAAGCGCTCCTTGCCGTGGAACACCAGGAAATACATGCGGAAGGAATAGAAGGCGGTAATGAACACCCCGAGCAGTACCGCAACATAGGCGAATCCCGAGCCGGGCAGGTGCGACAGCTTGACCGCCTCGATGATGGTTTCCTTGGAATAGAAGCCCGACAGGAACGGGGTGCCGATCAGGGCCAGCGAGCCGATCAGCGAGGTGATCCAGGTGATCGGCATGTATTTCTTCAGGCCGCCCATGTAGCGGATGTCCTGATTGTGGTGCATGGCGATAATGACCGAACCGGCTGCGAGGAACAGCAGCGCCTTGAAGAAGGCGTGCGTCATCAGGTGAAATACCGCGACCGAATAGGCCGAAGCGCCCAGCGCCACGGTCATGTAGCCGAGCTGCGACAGCGTCGAATAGGCCACCACGCGCTTGATGTCGTTCTGCACGATGCCGAGGAAGCCCATGAACAGCGCGGTGATCGCGCCGATCACCATGATGAAGCTCAGCGCCACGTCGGACAGTTCGAACAGCGGCGACATGCGCGCGACCATGAAGATGCCGGCGGTCACCATCGTCGCCGCATGGATCAGCGCGGAAATCGGCGTCGGGCCTTCCATCGAGTCGGGTAGCCAGACATGCAGCGGGAACTGCGCCGACTTGCCCATCGCGCCGATGAACAGGAGGATCCCGATCACCGTCATCAGCATCCACGGGGTATCGAACCAGATCGTGATGGTTTCGTTGGCCAGTGACGGCGCCTTGGCGAACACGGTGGCGTAATCGAGCGAACCAAAATGCGCCAGCACCAGGCCGATGCCGAGGATGAAGCCGAAGTCGCCGACGCGGTTGACCAGGAAAGCCTTCAGGTTGGCGTAGATCGCCGTTTCTTTCGTGTACCAGAAACCGATCAGCAGATAAGACACCAGCCCGACCGCCTCCCAGCCGAAAAACAGCTGCAGAAAGTTGTTGCTCATCACCAGCATCAACATCGAAAAGGTGAACAGCGAGATGTAGCTGAAGAAGCGCTGGTAGCCGGGGTCGTCGTGCATGTAGCCGATGGTGTAGATGTGCACCATCAGCGATACGAAGGTGACGACCAGCATCATCATCGCCGACAGCGAATCGATCAGGAAGCCGACCTCGAAGCGCAGCTCGCCCAGCACCATCCAGGTGTAGACGGTGCCGTTGTAGGTATGGCCGGCGAGCACGTCCTGAAACACCAGCACCGATGCGATGAGCGAAGCCGCCACCCCGGCGATGGCGACGACATGGGCGCCGGTGCGTCCGATCAGCTTGCCGAACAGACCCGCGGCGATCGCGCCGAGAAGCGGTGCCAGCGGCACGATCAGATAGAGCGTCTGCATGTCCATCGTCATCAGCCTTTCAGATGGTCGAGGTCATCGACGTTGATCGTGTGCAGGTTGCGGAACAGCACCACCAGGATCGCCAGGCCGATGGCCGATTCGGCCGCAGCGACAGTGAGGATGAAAAAGACGAAGATCTGGCCGTGGATGTCGCCCAGATAATGCGAAAACGCGATGAAGTTCATGTTCACCGCGAGCAGCATCAACTCGATCGCCATCAGGAGGATGATGACGTTCTTGCGGTTGAGGAAGATGCCCAGCACGCTGATGGCGAACAGCACGCCGCCCAGCACCAGGAAATGCGATAAGGAAATCATGCGCCCTCCCCCCCTGAATCCTGGCCCCTTACCACTGCCCCCTTCTTCTCCGCCTGCATTTTCACGATGCGCAGGCGGTCATTGCGTTTGACCTTCACCTGCTCGGCGGGATCGATGTACTTGCTGTCCTTGCGGCGGCGCAACGTCAGGGCAATCGCGGCGACGATCGCCACCAGCAGGATCACTGCGGCAAGCTCGAACGCGTAGACATAATCGGTGTACAGCAGTCGCCCGAGCTCCTTGGTGTTGCTGTAGTCGGCGGGATGCGGCACGGGGGCGGCCATCACGTCGAGCCCGAAATGGCGGCTTCCGAGGATCAGCGCCATTTCGATCACCAGCAGAACCGAGATGAAGCCTGCCAGAGGCGCGTAATTCCAGAAGCCTTCGCGCAATTTATCGAGGTTGATGTCTAGCATCATCACCACGAACAGGAACAGCACCATCACCGCGCCGACGTACACCAGCACCAGGGTGATGGCGAGAAATTCAGCCTCCAGCATCATCCACAGACCCGCCGCGGTGAAAAAGGCCAGCACCAGAAACAGCGCGGCATGCACCGGATTGCGCGCGGTGATGACGCGCAACCCGGCAAGCACCAGAATGGCGGCGAAGAAGTAGAAGACTGCGGTTGTGTAGATCATGTTTTAGGGGCTAGGAGATAGGAATTAGGGGCTAGGGATGGTCAACCATCGCGCGTGCCTGAAACCAGATTTCCGTTTGCCTGCCTCCCTTTTCATCCGTACGTCGTGTTATTTACAAATCAGCGCGCACAGCGCACCACCCCTAACCCCTAATTCCGAGATCCTAGCCCCTGCCTTACCGATACTTCGCATCGGCCGCCCGGTCCTTCGCGATCTGCGCCTCGTACTGGTCGCCGATCGCCAGCAGCATCGGCTTGGTGTAGAGGAGGTCGCCGCGTTTTTCGCCGTGGTATTCGAGGATGCGGGTTTCGACGATGGAATCGACCGGGCAGGATTCCTCGCAGAAGCCGCAGAAAATGCACTTGGTGAGGTCGATGTCGTAGCGCGTGGTGCGTCGGGTGCCGTCATTGCGCTGTTCCGATTCGATGGTGATGGCCAGCGCCGGGCACACCGCTTCGCACAGCTTGCAGGCGATGCAGCGTTCCTCGCCGTTGGGATAGCGGCGCAAGGCGTGCAGGCCACGAAAACGGGACGATTGCGGGGTTTTTTCTTCCGGGTACTGCACCGTGATCTTGCGCGCGAACAGGTGACGCCCGGTGAGCATCATGCCGCGCAGGAGTTCGATCAGGAGCAGGCTGCCAAAGAAATTCATGATCCGTTTCATGGCGCGCTCAATGGAAGAGATAACCATACGGCGTCTGCATCATGCCGCCGACGACGACAATCCAGACGATGGTGATGGGAATGAACACCTTCCAGCCCAGACGCATGATCTGGTCGTAGCGGTAGCGCGGGAAAGTGGCGCGGAACCAGAGGAACAGGAACAGCACGAAGCCGGTCTTCGCCAGCCACCAGACGATGCCATCGGGCAGAAAGCCGACCGGCGACAGCCAGCCGCCGAGGAACATCAGCGTGGTCAGTGCGGCGATCAGGATCATGTTGGCGTATTCGGCGAGGAAGAACACAGCGAACGCCATGCCGGAATATTCCACATGGAAACCGGCGACGATCTCGGATTCGCCCTCGGCGACGTCAAACGGCGCACGGTTGGTTTCGGCCACGCCGGCAATCAGGTACACCACGAACAGCGGAAACAGCGGCCAGATGTACCACTGGTGCAGCCCGCCCGCCTGGCCCTGCACGATGTCGATGAGGTTGAGCGACTGCGCCGCCATCAGCACGCCGACCAGCGCGAAGCCCATGGCGATTTCATACGATACGATCTGCGCCGCCGAGCGCATCGCGCCGAGGAAGGCGTATTTGGAATTGGACGCCCAGCCCGCGATGATGACGCCATACACCCCCATCGAGGTGATCGCCATCACGTACAGCAGGCCGGCGTTGATATTGGCCAGCACCAGCGTGTCGGTGAATGGAATCACCGCCCAAGCCGCCAGCGCGGGTGCGATGGCGAGAATGGGGCCGAGAACGAACAGCCCGCGGTTGGCGCCGGCAGGAATGATGATTTCCTTCATCAGCAGCTTCACCGCATCGGCGATCGGCTGCAGCAGGCCCTGGAAACCCACGCGATTGGGGCCGATGCGCACCTGCATCCAGCCGATGACTTTCCGTTCGGCGTAGGTCAGATAGGCCACGCCCAGCATCAGCGGCACCACCAGTGCCATGATTTTGACCAGCGTCCAGACGACTGTCTGAATGGCGGCCCAGTCCATGCCTGCGCTCTCCATTAATCCAGCCTCCATCACGCCAGCTCCGCAGTGATCGGCCCGAACATCGGCCCCAGCCCCGCCGTCAGCGGATGGCCGCTGGGAACGCGCACGCAATTGTCTGGCAGCAGGTCGTCACGCTGTACTTTAAGTGTCAACGCGCTGGCGGTCTGGCGCACCGAGACAAGACCGTTTTCTTCCAGCCCCAATTTCGCAATCAGCCGGCCGTGCATACGCGCCACCGGAAGCGCCGCGTCCTGTGTTTGCTGCAGCGAAGGCGAGCGGCGCACCACCGCATCGGTCTGGTAGATAGGCACTTCGGCGACGCGCTCCAGCCCTTCATTTAACTGCGGCGGCGTCACGATCACGCCGCTGATTTCATTATTGAGGAAAGCCTGGACACTGCCGATCGGCGTATCGCCGAGCGCATCGCGCAGTACGTCCTGTGAATCGCTGTGCTCGAACCCGGTCAGTTCCAGCAGATTACCCAGCACACGCAGCACTTTCCACGCCGGGCGGGCTTCGCCAAGCGGCTTCACCACAGCGCTGAAACTCTGCACGCGGCCTTCGGTGTTGATGAAGGTGCCCGAGGTTTCGGTCCACGGCGCAATCGGTAGCAACACGTCGGCGTAGTCGAGCGACCTGCCTTTGTAAGGCGACATCACCACGACGAATTCCGCCGCCTGGATGCTGGCCAGCGCACTCACCGGGTCGTGGGTGTCGAGTTCGGCTTCAACCCCCAGCATCAAATAGGCGCGCAAAGGCTGGGCCAGCATCTGTTGCGCATTCAGGCCCTTGACCGCAGGCTGACCCAGCGGCCCACGCCCCGGAATCGCCCCGACTGCCACCGCGCCGACGCTGTTTGCCGCTTCGCCCAGCACACCAAAACTGGCGCCTGCGAGCTTCGCCACTTCCTGTGCCAGCGCATGAATCTGCGAATAGGCGGGATGGTGCTGCGCCATGTTGCCGAGGAAGACCGCGCGCGATTCTCCATCTGAAGCGTCCTGGCCGCCTGAAATGCTCTCGGCAATCTTGCGTGCGGTGTCATCGACGACGCCGTGAACTGCGATGTCAGGCACCGGCAGGTTTTTCAATTCGGCCAGCGCGCGGCACACCCCCGCCAGTGCAGTGGCGAGCTGCGATGGCGCGACGATGCGCTTGGCGTGCACCTTGCCGAGGAATTCATCTTCTGCCGCATTGATCAGATTGAGCTGGCCAGACCAACGCACCGACTCGCGGATGCGATGCGCCATCAGCGGGTGATCCTTGCGTAGGTTGGAGCCCACCACCAGCATGCGCTTGAGGCGCGACATGTAGGTCACCGGCATGCCCAGCCAGAAAGCACCGTGTGCCTTGTCGTCGAGCGAGAAGTCCGACTGCCGCAGGCGATGGTCGACGTTGCCGCTGCCCATGCCGCGCATCAGCTTTTGCAGCAGGAAGAGCTCTTCCGCCGGACGATACGGCGTAGACAGCGCGCCGATCTGCTCAGCCGGGATCGACTTCAGCTTGTCCGCGACAAATTCGAGCGCCACCTGCCAGGTGGTTTCTGTCCACTGCCCGTCCCGTTTGATCATTGGCAGGGTCAGGCGCTCGGCCGTGTTGAGGCCTTCGTAGGAAAAACGGTCGCGGTCGGCCAGCCAGCATTCGTTGACGTCCTCGTTCTCGCGCGGCACCACGCGCATCACCCTGTTGCCCTTGACGTGGACTTCAAGATTGGAACCCAGGCTGTCGTGCGGGCTGATCGAGGGGCGGCGCGACAGTTCCCAGCTGCGGGCACTGTAGCGGAAAGGCTTGCTGGTCAAGGCGCCAACCGGGCACAGGTCGATGACGTTGCCCGACAACTCGGACGCCACCTGGCTTTCCAGAAATGGCATCACTTCGGTGTGCTCGCCGCGCCCCGCCATACCGAGTTCCATCACGCCGGCGATTTCCTGCCCGAAGCGCACGCAGCGGCTGCAATGGATGCAACGCGTCATATCGGTGGCGATCAGCGAGCCGAGGTTCTTGTCGCGCACCACGCGCTTGATTTCCTGGTAGCGCGACGACGAGCCGCCATAGCCCACCGCCAGATCCTGCAGCGTGCATTCGCCGCCCTGATCGCAGATCGGGCAGTCGAGCGGATGGTTGATGAGCAGGAACTCCATCACACTTTTCTGCGCATTGATCGCGTATTCCGAGCGGGTGTACACCTTCATGCCGTCGGTCACCGGTGTGGCGCAGGCCGGCAGCGGCTTGGGCGCCTTTTCCACCTGCACCAGACACATGCGGCAGCTGGCGGCGATGGAGAGTTTCTTGTGATAACAGAAATGCGGGATCGCGATGCCGGCCTGATTCGCCGCATCCATGATGGTGTCGCCACTTTCGACCTGGAGCGCGCGGCCATCAATTTCGATATTAAGCGTAGCCATGGTTACTGTTCCGTTCCGACCATGCAGCACTTGTGTTCGATGTGGTGCTCGAACTCATGGCCAAAATGTTTGAGAAAGCTTTGCACCGGCAGTGCCGCTGCGTCGCCCAGTGCGCAAATGGTATGGCCGCCTATGCGTCCCGCCACGCTGTTGAGCAGATCGATGTCTTCCGGCCGGCCCTGCCCGTGTTCGATGCGGTGAATCACGCGGTACATCCAGCCGGTGCCTTCACGGCATGGCGTGCACTGACCACACGATTCCTCGAAATAAAAATAGGATAGCCGCTCCAGCGCACGCACCATGCACACGGTTTCGTCCATTACGATGACCGCGCCGGAGCCCAGCATGGAGCCCGCCTTGGAGATGGAATCGAAGTCCATCGTGCAGTCCATCATGGTGTCGGCCGGCAGCACCGGCGCACTTGATCCGCCCGGAATGACCGCCTTCAATTTATGGCCGTTGCGCACCCCGCCCGCCATCTCCAGCAGTGCGGAAAACGGCGTGCCAAGCGGCACTTCGTAGTTGCCCGGCTTGTTGACGTGCCCGGAAACCGAAAACAGCTTGGAGCCGCCGTTGTTGGGTTTGCCGAGCTCGAGGAATGCCTGGCCGCCGTGCTGCATGATCCACGGCACCGAGGCCAGCGTCTCGGTGTTGTTGATGGTGGTCGGCTTGCCGTACAGGCCGAAGCTCGCCGGGAACGGCGGCTTGAAGCGCGGCTGTCCCTTCTTGCCTTCGATCGATTCCAGGAGCGCGGTTTCCTCGCCGCAAATGTAAGCGCCGTAGCCCAGGTGCGCGTGCAGCTGGAAGCAGAAGTCGGTGCCGAACAGCTTGTCGCCCAGATAGCCGGCTTCGCGCGCTTCCTGCAGCGCGGCCTCGAAGATCCGGTAGCAATCAAAAATCTCGCCATGGATGTAGTTGTAGCCGACGCGCGCGCCCATCACGTAGCCGGCGATCGCCATGCCCTCGATCAGCTGGTGCGGGTTGTAGCGCAAGATGTCGCGGTCCTTGAAGGTGCCCGGCTCGCCCTCGTCGCTGTTGCAGACGATGTACTTGTCGCCGGCAAATGCGCGCGGCATGAAGCTCCACTTGAGGCCGGTGGGAAAACCCGCGCCGCCGCGTCCGCGTAGGGCGCTGGTCTTGAGCTCGGCGATGATGGCGTCGCCGGAAATATTTTCCGTGATCACGCGGCGCAGCGCCTGATAGCCACCATGGGCGACGTAGGTCGCGAGCGAGCGTGGGTTATCGAGCGCCTGCGTCCAGCTGCAGACCTGGGGGGTCGGCTTCAGCAAGCTCATTTCAGCTTGTCCAGCAATTCGTCCACCTGTTCGGGCGTCAGGTGCGTATGCATGGCATGATTGTTGTGCAGGCACACCGGCGCATCGCCGCAGGTTCCCATGCATTCACCTTCCTTCAGGGTGTAGCGCCCGTCCTCGGTGGTCTCGCCGAAGCCGATGCCGAGTTTCTGCTTCAGGTGTTCGGCGATCTTGTTCGCCCCCATCAACGCGCACGGCAGATTGGTGCACAGCGTGATCTTGTGACGCCCCACCGGGTGGGTGTCGTACATGTTGTAAAAGGTCGCCACCTCGTAGGCCGCGATCGGCGGCATCTCCAGATAGTGCGCGACGTACTCGACCAGTTCGGGCTTGAGCCAGCCCTTTTCAGTCTGCGCGATGCGCAGCGCGGCCATGACCGCCGACTGCTTCCGGTCGGCGGGATATTTGGCGACCTCGGCGTCGATCAGCGCGAGCGATTCTTGAGTCAGCCGAAGGCTGTTTGAAACAGGATTGGCCATCAGCGGTCGATCTCCCCGAAAACAATATCCTGCGTGCCGATGATGGCGACGACGTCGGCGATCATGTGGCCGCGGCTCATTTCATCGAGTGCCGCCAGATGCGCATAGCCCGGCGCGCGGATTTTCAGACGATAGGGTTTGTTGGCGCCGTCCGACACCAGATAGATGCCGAACTCGCCCTTGGGATGTTCCACCGCGGCATAGGCTTCGCCCACCGGCACATGCATGCCTTCGGTAAAGAGCTTGAAGTGATGGATCAGCTCTTCCATGTTCTGCTTCATGTCGAGCCGCGACGGCGGCGCGACCTTGTGGTTCTCGACGATGACCGGCCCCGGATGTTTGCGTAGCCAGTCGACGCACTGCCTGATGATGCGGTTGGACTGCCGCATTTCTTCGATGCGCACCAGGTAGCGATCGTAGCAATCGCCATTGGTACCGACCGGGATGTCGAAATCCATGCGGTCGTAGACTTCATAGGGCTGCTTCTTGCGCAGGTCCCACTCGACGCCGGAGCCGCGCAGCATCGGGCCGGTGAAGCCCAGTGCCAGCGCGCGCTCGGGCGACACCACGCCGATGCCGACGGTACGCTGTTTCCAGATGCGGTTGTCGGTCAGCAGCGTCTCGTATTCATCGACATAAGTCGGGAAGCGAAGGGTGAAATCCTCGATGAAGTCGAGCAGCGAACCTTGACGGTTGGCGTTCATCGACTTCATCGTCGCCTCGTTGCGGGTGTGCTGCGCCGCGTACTGCGGCATGCTGTCCGGCAGGTCGCGGTAGACGCCGCCGGGACGATAGTAGGCCGCATGCAGGCGCGCACCCGACACCGCCTCGTAGCAGTCCATCAGGTCCTCGCGCTCGCGGAAGGCATACAAAAAAACCGTCATCGCGCCGACGTCGAGCGCGTGCGCACCCAGCCACAGCAGGTGATTCAGCACGCGGGTGATCTCGTCGAACATCACGCGGATATATTGCGCGCGCTCCGGCACCTCGATGCCGAGCAGCCTTTCAATCGCCATCACGTAGGCGTGCTCGTTGACCATCATCGACACATAGTCGAGGCGGTCCATATAGGGCACCGACTGGAGGAAGGTCTTGTGCTCGGCCAGCTTCTCGGTGGCGCGGTGCAACAGGCCAATATGCGGGTCGGCGCGCTGAATCACCTCGCCGTCGAGCTCCAGCACCAGGCGCAGCACGCCGTGCGCGGCCGGATGCTGCGGCCCGAAGTTCATTGTGTAGTTGCGGATTTCAGCCATGCTCAGCGCCCCGCCCCGTAGCTTTCGTCGCGCACGATGCGTGGAGTGACTTCGCGCGGCTCAATCGATACCGGCTGGTAGATCACTCTCCGCTGGGTCGGGTCGTAACGCATTTCTACGTTGCCGGACAGCGGGAAATCCTTGCGGAACGGATGGCCGATAAAGCCATAATCGGTGAGGATGCGGCGCAGATCGGGATGGCCCTCAAATACGATGCCATACAGGTCGAAGGCTTCACGCTCATACCAGTTGGCCGCCGGCCAGATGTCGACCATCGACGCCACCAGCGGCAAGTCGTCGTCCGGGCAAAATACACGCACGCGCACGCGCTGGTTGTTCGACACCGACAGCAGATGCGTCACCACGGCAAAGCGGGCGCCATCCCACGATCCGTCACCGTCACCATCACTCCCGTAGCCCGAATAATCCATGCCGCACAGGTCGATCAACTGCTCGAAGCGGCCATCGGGATGGTCGCGCAGGGTGCGCATCGCCGACGCATAATGCTGCGCCTTGACGATCAGCGTCAGTTCGTCAAGACGGACGAACGACTGCTCCAGCGCATCACCGAGCGCGGCCTCAAGGGACAAAGAAAGAGCTTCCACAGTCTGGGGCATGGGCAATCAGCGGGCGATGGTGTTGGTGCGGCGGATCTTGTTCTGCAGCTGGATGATGCCGAACAGCAGCGCCTCGGCCGTGGGCGGGCAGCCGGGAACATAGATGTCGACCGGCACGATGCGGTCGCATCCGCGCACCACCGAGTACGAATAATGGTAATAGCCGCCGCCGTTGGCGCACGAGCCCATGGAAATCACCCAGCGCGGCTCGGCCATCTGGTCGTAGACCTTGCGCAGGGCGGGGGCCATCTTGTTGCACAGCGTGCCCGCCACGATCATCACGTCGGACTGCCTGGGGCTGCCGCGGAACACAATACCGAAGCGGTCGAGGTCGTAGCGCGCAGCGCCGGCGTGCATCATTTCCACCGCGCAACATGCCAGGCCAAAGGTCATCGGCCACATCGAGCCGGTGCGCATGTAGTTGATCAGCTGGTCGGCCTTTGCGGTGACAAAACCCTGTTCGAGTATGCCTTCGATGCTCATGCCATGGCGCTTTCAATGTCGCGGGCAGGCCTTTTCGCCGGGTCGATCCCCATGCTACGCATAGGGGCCCCGGCCCCAAGACTCAAAAGCCTTACTCCCATTCCAGCGCCCCCTTCATCCATTCATAGATGAAACCGATCACCAGGATGCCGAGAAACACCATCATGGCGACAAATCCGGCCAGGCCAATTTCCTCAAGCACGATGGCCCAAGGAAAGAGAAAGGCGATTTCCAGGTCGAACAGGATGAACAGGATGGCAACCAGGTAGTAGCGCACGTCGAACTTCATGCGCGCATCCTCGAACGCCTCGAAACCACATTCGTAGGGCGAGAGTTTTTCGCTGTCGGGACGGTGCGGCGCCAGCAGGCCACCTGCAATGATGGGGCCCACGCCAAAGGCCAGCCCGACCAGAATGAACAGCAGAATGGGGAGGTAGTTCTCCAGCACCGAGGTCCTCCGACTATGCCCATATCAGGCAGTTAATTAATTATAAGCAAATTCTATTAGCATAGGACATTGACTGTCAAGCCTAAAAATTGATATTTTTGTCTTTATAATCAAATGCTTATTTGATATTGAATGCCAATAGATCAATCAGGGAATTTGATGGTGCCGACGGCGAGACTCGAACTCGCACGACCTAAGTCACTACCCCCTCAAGATAGCGTGTCTACCAATTCCACCACGTCGGCCAAAGGGCATGCGCCCAATGAGTACTGCTGATTTACTGCGGAATGTCACCCGCTTTCGAGCCGTTGCTCTGGCCCGGGACCGGCGCAGCAGGCTGCGTCGCAGACGCCGGTACCGTTGTGCGATCCAGCACACTGGTCGGCTTATGTTGCTGCAGCCCGAAATAGGCCAAGCCCAAGCTGGTCAGAAAAAACAAGGTCGCCACGATGGCAGTACTGCGGCTGAGAAAATTGGCCGAACCCGTGGCGCCGAACAGGCTGCCGGACGATCCGCTGCCAAATGCCGCACCCATGTCCGCCCCTTTGCCGTGCTGTAACAACACCAGCGCGATGACCGTGATGGCAACAATAACGTGAAGGACCCAGAACAATGTTTCCATATTTGACTCTTACTTGGCTGCTGCCCGGCAAATCGCGACGAATTCGTCGGCGACCAGTGAAGCACCGCCAATCAGGCCGCCATCGATATCGGGCTGAGCCATCAATTCTGCCGCATTCGCGGCTTTTACGCTACCCCCATACTGGATGACAAGCTGGTCTGCCACGCTCGCATCGAGTGCGGCGACCCTGCCGCGAATGAAGGCGTGCACCGCTTGCGCCTGTTCCGGCGAGGCGGTTTTGCCGGTGCCGATCGCCCATACCGGCTCATAGGCGATCACGGCCTTGACCAGTGAAGCCACCCCTGCCGCGTCAATCACGGCATCGAGCTGACGCGAGACGACCGCTTCGGTCACGCCCGACTCGCGCTCGGCCAGCGATTCGCCGACGCAGAGTATGGGCGTCAAACCCGCCGCCTGTGCTGCCACGTATTTGCGCGCCACCAGCGCGTCGGATTCGCCGTACAGGCTGCGCCGCTCGGAATGGCCGACGATCACATACGTGCAGCCAAAATCGAGCAGCATGGATACCGACACTTCGCCGGTGAACGCGCCCTTGGCCTCCTCGGACACGTTTTGCGCCCCCCAGGCAATCGACGATCCGCTGAGTTCGGCCTGCGCCTGCGCCAGGTACGGAAAAGGCACGCAAACCACGGCCTCGATACCGGCAAGGGCAGGCTTGAGTGCGGACAGCAAGGCGGCATTTTCGGCCAGGCTGCCATGCATTTTCCAGTTACCTGCTACGAGCTTCTTGCGCATGGGATTCTGCCAAACAAAAGTGCGCGATGGTAAGCGCAACGCGTCCGGCGGTCAACCGCCCAAGGGTCGTGCGCGCCGGGAGATTAGCCGAATCGGCCGGTAATGTAGTCTTCGGTCTGCTTCTTGACCGGCTGCATGAAGATCGTGCCGGTTTCGTTGAATTCGATAAGTTCACCCAGGTACATGAAGGCCGTGAAATCGGAAACCCGCGCGGCCTGCTGCATGTTGTGAGTGACGATGGCGATGGTGTATTCGCTCTTCAGCTCGTTAATGAGTTCTTCGATCTTGGCGGTAGAAATCGGGTCCAGTGCCGAGGTTGGCTCGTCCAGCAGCACGATGTCGGGTTTGACCGCGACCGCGCGCGCGATGCACAAGCGCTGTTGCTGGCCGCCAGAAAGCGACAGGCCGTTCTGCTGCAACTTGTCCTTCACTTCACCCCACAGCGCGGCCTTGTTGAGCGCCCATTCGACGCGATCGTCCATTGCGCTTTTCGACATTCGCTCATACAGGCGCACGCCAAAAGCAATGTTTTCATAGATCGTCATGGGAAACGGCGTTGGCTTCTGGAACACCATGCCGATCTTGGCGCGCACCAGATTCACGTCCTGGCTCTTGTCGAGCAGGTTCTTGCCATGAAAAATAATCTGCCCTTCGGCGCGCTGTCCCGGGTACAGGTCATACATGCGATTGAAGGTGCGCAGCAAGGTGGATTTGCCGCAACCGGAGGGTCCGATGAAGGCTGTCACCTTCTTGTTGGCAACATCCAGATTGACGTTGTTGAGGCCTTTGAAATCGCCGTAAAAGAAATCCAGATTGCGGACCTGCAGAGCAATATTTTCGTCGGGCGGCATGGCTTGATCGGGCATGGGTTGATTGAACACAGCGTAGCTCCGGAGAAATTAACGTTTGACCTTGTTGCGGAAAACGATGCGCACACCGATGTTGACCGCCAACACCAGAAGTGCAATCAACAGCGCCCCACCCCAGGCCAGGTTGACCCAGTTGTCATACGGGCTCAACGCGAACTGGAAAATCACCACCGGCAGGTTGCCCATCGATTCGGACATATTGGTGCTGAAGAACTGGTTATTCAGTGCAGTAAACAACAGCGGCGCGGTTTCTCCGGTAATGCGCGCCATCGCCAGCAGCACGCCGGTCACCACGCCCGACTTGACCGCGCGCAGGGTGACCTTGAGCGAAACCTGCCAGCGTGGCGCGCCCACCGCAAAGGCCGCTTCGCGCAGGCTGGTCGGCACCAGCTTCAGCATGTTTTCGGTGGTGCGCACCACTACCGGAATGGCGATCAGCGCCAGCGCCAGCGACCCCGCCCAGCCGGAAAATCCGCCGGTGGTCACCACGAACAGCGCGTACACGAACAGGCCGATGACGATGGAGGGGGCCGACAGCATGATGTCGGTCATGAAGCGGGTGAACGATGCAAATTTGGAGACGCGCCCGTACTCGGCCAGATAAATCCCGGCCAGAATGCCGATCGGTGTCGAGATCAGCATGGAAAAAAACAGGATCAGACCGCTGCCGACGATGGCATTGCGCAGGCCGCCGCCCTCGGTGCCTGGTGAAGGGGTGTCCTGGGTGAACAAATCCCAGCTCAGGGCGGCAAACCCCCTGGAAAACAGCGTCCACAAAATCCACAGCAACGCAATCAACCCAAGGCTCATCGCCAGCATGGACAGGGTGATGCCGATGCGGTTGATCCAGATACGGCGGGTGTACAAGCTCATCATGATCTACAGCCCCTCCGAGCCCATGCTGCGACTAATCAGCCAGCGCGAAATCGCCAGCACGACAAAGGTGATGATGAACAGCACGAGGCCCAGCTCAAACAGGGAAGCGATATGCAGACCGGGATCGGCCTCGCCGAACTCGTTCGCCAAGGTGGATGCAATCGAGGTGCCCGGTGCAAACAGGCTGCCGTTGATGCGGTTGGCGTTGCCGATCACGAAGGTGACCGCCATGGTCTCGCCCAGCGCCCGTCCCAGTCCCAGCATGATGCCGCCGATGACGCCGACGCGGGTATAAGGCAGCACGACACTGCGCGCCACTTCCCAGGTGGTGCAGCCCAGGCCATAGGCAGACTCCTTCAGCACGTGCGGCACGGTTTCGAACACGTCGCGCATGACCGAAGCGATAAAGGGAATCACCATCAGCGACAGCACAATGCTCGCCGTCAGGATGCCGACGCCGATGGGCGGGCCGGAAAACCAGCCGCCGATCACCGGCACATCGCCCAGCAGCGCCTGCAGGGGGGGCTGGATATGGTCGGCAAACAGCGGCGCAAACACGAACAGGCCCCAGATGCCGTACACAATCGAGGGGATGCCTGCCAGCAATTCAATCGCCGTCCCCAGGGGGCGGCGCAACCACACCGGGCAGGTTTCGGTCAGGAACAGGGCAATCCCGAAACTGATCGGCACCGCAATCAACAGTGCCAGCACGGACGTCACGACCGTACCGTAAATGGCGGCCAGCGCGCCGTACTCGTCATCCGGCACGCTCCAGATATTGGTCCACAGGAAGGACGGGCCGAACGCCTTGATACTGGGCCAGGCTTCGTAGGTGAGCGACACCAGGATCCCCACCAGCGCCGCCAGGACGACAAAGGCAAATAGCTGGGTGGAGTGATGAAAAAATCTGTCCTGCAAGCGGAATTTCCTGACCTGCCTTGCATGCAGGTCGATTCCGGCGGATACACTGGGCTCACTCACGGCGGGGTGCCTATCGGTTTAATTGTTATCTGCGGGAGCACCCGCCGGAACAGGCAGGCGCTTTCGCAGAAAGCCGAAGGCGGTAGCCGCCCCCGGCATTCGATCAAGTCGGCTCGACAAAGCCTTATTTGATATTTTTCATCTCAGTTTCGACCATCTTCACGACGCTGGGCGGCAACGCCACAAAGCCGAGGTCGGCAGCCATGCCCTGCCCCTTGTTCAACGACCAGGTAAAGAAGTCCACGATCCCTTTCTGCTTGGCAGCATCAGCGCCCTTTTCATATGCCAGGATGTAGGTGGCGCTGGTGATCGGCCAGGCGTTTTTGTGCAACTGATCCAGCAGGTCGGGCGCCATGCCCTTGACCTTGAAGTTGGCGCCGGCAGCCGCGTCGGCAACCGCCTGCTGGCTCGGCACAATATAGTTGCCGGCGCGGTTCTTCAGCGCAACGTAATTCATTTTGTTCTTCATCGCGTCGGCGATATCCACATAACCGATCGTGCCCTTGATCTTCTGCACGTTGGCGGCGACCCCTGCGTTGCCCTTGCCACCCACTGCGTTGGACGGCCAGTTGACCGTGTTGCCTGCGCCGACCTCGCGCAGGAAAGCTGCCGACTGCTTGGCCAGATAGTGGGTGAACGCGTAGGTGGTGCCCGAACCGTCCGAACGATGCGTCACGGTAATGGCCATATTCGGCAGGGTAACGCCGGGATTCAGCCTGGCGATGGCGGGGGCGTTCCACCGGGTGATGGCGCCGCGGAAGATGTCGGCGGCGGTGATGCCGTCCAGCTTCAACTTTCCTGAGGCAATACCGGGAACGTTCATGACGATGGTCACGCCACCCATCACAGACGGAAACTGCACCAGCTTCGCCGCATCCAGGTCTGATTGCTTGAGCGGTGCATCGGTGCCGCCAAAATCGACGGTCCTGGCCTTGATCTGCTTGACGCCGCCCGACGAGCCGATGGCCTGGTAGTTAACCTTGTTACCGGTTGCAGCCTGATAGGCTTCGGCCCACTTGGCGTAAACGGCGTAAGGGAAGGTTGCGCCCGCGCCCGTGATGTCTGCGGCCAGCGCGCTGACAGAGAAGGCCAGACCAAGGATCGTGGCTATAGCACCTTGAGCCAGTTTGTTGAGTGTATGCATGTAAATCTCCGGTAGTAGTTGACGTTGCCGCATGGGCGACGTCGCCATACTAACGGGCGAATATTACATTTATATTTCAAGACGGGAAATCACCCGGCCGCGGCCGCAGTCCTTACGATAGCGGCTATTGTTTCAGCCGTGTGTCGGACCTGATCCGCATCGCGTCCCTCCACCATCACGCGGATCAGCGGCTCGGTACCGGACGCGCGAAGGACAACTCGCCCGTTGCCGTTCAAGGCCGCCTCGGCCTCGGCAACCGAAGCGCTGACCGCCGGCACCGCCCCCAGTTTGAAGCCTTTTGCCACCCGGACATTGATCATGACCTGGGGATAAATGGCCAGATCGGCGGTCATCATTTCCAGGGCTTCTCCGGACTCACGCAAGGCGCGCAGCACCTGCAGGGCTGACACGATCCCGTCACCGGTAGTGTGCTTGTCGAGGCACAGGATATGTCCGGAGGACTCGCCCCCGAGCATCCAGCCGTTGGCATGAAGCCGTTCGAGAACATAACGGTCGCCCACCTTGGCGCGCTCGAACGGGATATTGATCCGTCCCAATGCGTGCTCCATGCCGAGATTGGTCATCAGGGTGCCGACCACGCCGCCCTTCATGTAGCCGCTCTGGATGCGATGGCGTGCAATGACATAGACCAGCTGGTCGCCGTCGTAAATCCGCCCCGCGGCGTCGGCCATCATCAGGCGATCGCCGTCGCCGTCGAGTGCGATGCCCAGATCCGCGCGATGGGCACGCACCGCGTCCGACAACGCCTTGGTATGTGTCGCGCCGCATTCATCGTTGATATTGAAGCCATTCGGCTCGTTGCCGATGGCAATCACCTCAGCCCCCAACTCGTGCAGGACGTGCGGGGCGATGTGGTAGGTCGCGCCGTGCGCGCAGTCGACCACGATCCGCATGCCGCGCAGGTCGAGGTGATTGGGGAAAGTACTCTTGCAAAACTCGATGTAGCGCGCCGCGGCATCCTCGATGCGACGGGCACGCCCCAACTGGCGCGCCTCGACCGTCACGATCGGATGATCCAGCCGTGCCTCGATGGCTTCCTCCACGCTGTCGGGCAATTTTTGTCCGTCGGCCGAGAAAAACTTGATACCGTTGTCTTCAAATGGATTATGCGAGGCCGAGATTACCACCCCGGCCTGCAGGCGCAAGGCGCGCGTCAGATACGCCACTGCCGGCGTCGGCATCGGACCGGTCATCAGTACGTTCACCCCGGCGGCGGTGAAGCCCGCTTCCAGCGCGGCCTCCAGCATATAGCCGGAGATACGGGTATCCTTGCCGATCAACACGGTCGGGTGCTGGTTCGGGGGCAGGCTGCCGCGATCGGCCACCAGCACCTGGCCGGCGGCGTAGCCCAGATGCATGACAAACTCGGGGGTGATGGGGGACTCGCCCACCCTGCCGCGCACACCGTCGGTACCGAAATACTTACGTCCCATCCTGTTTCTCCTCCACCGCATTCCAGATGGCCAGCGCATCGCGCATGGCCGCTACATTGTGTACCCTGACCAGCCGTGCACCGCGCGCCACGGCAGCCAGATGCGCGGCCACCCCGGCGAATTCGCGCGCCCCGACATCGCGTCCGGTCAGCGTGCCCAGCATGGACTTGCGCGACAGGCCGGCAAGCACCGGTACGCCCAGTTCAGCCAGGCGATTCAAATGCCTGAGCAAAGCCAGATTGTGTTCCAGCGTCTTGCCGAAGCCGAAGCCCGGGTCGATCACCAGCCGCTCGCGGCCGATTCCTGCCGCCTCGCAGGCAGCAACGCGCTCCTGCAGGAACCCTTTTACCTCTTCCACCACATCGGTATAGCAGGGCGCCTGCTGCATGCGCTGCGGCTCACCCTGCATGTGCATCAGGCACACCGCCGCAGCGGACGCCGCCACAGCTTCCAGCGCACCGGGCGCGCGCAGGGCCCTCACATCGTTCACCATGGCCGCGCCGGCACCGAGTGCCGCCCGCATCACCTCGGGCTTCATCGTGTCGACCGACACCGCGCAACCGCGGCCGGCAAGCGCCTCGATTACCGGCAGCACGCGGCGGATTTCCTCGTCGACGGCCACGGCCGCCGCGCCGGGGCGAGTGGATTCCCCTCCGACGTCGAGGATATCGGCGCCTTCTTCCAGCAACTTCAGCGCATGCCGGATCGCCGCCCGGGAATCGTCCAGACGGCCCCCATCCGAAAATGAATCGGGCGTGACGTTGACGATGCCCATGATGAGGGGCCTTGCCAGGGAGAAGCGGTGCGAATCGGCGTGGAGACAGGACATAAAAATAGAGGAGCCTAAGCCCCTCTATTGTAGTGCGTTAACCTGAACCCCCGTTCAGGCTTCCTGCACGGGCTGCGTGGTCGGTGCCGGTGCGCTCGGCTTGTCGCCGCCTGCCGGCGGCTGCGGGGTGGCGAGGGGCTTGGGCGGACGCACCGGACGCCCTGCCATGATGTCGCCGATCTGATCGGCATCGATGGTTTCGTATTCCAGCAGGGCCGCGGTCATCGCCTCGACCTTGTCGCGGCTGTCGGTGAGGATTTTCTTCGCCACGGCGTATTGCTCGTCCAGGATGCGGCGAATTTCGGCGTCGATCTTCTGCATGGTGGCTTCGCTCATGTTCTTGTGCGTGGTCACCGAACGCCCCAAGAACACCTCGCCCTCGTTTTCGCCGTATACCATGGGGCCCAGGGCATCTGACATGCCGTAGCGCGTCACCATGTCGCGCGCGATGCTGGTGGCACGCTCGAAGTCGTTCGATGCACCCGTCGAGATACTGCCGACAAAAATCTCCTCGGCCACCCGGCCGCCGAACAGCATACTGATCTGTTCCAGCAACTGATCCTTGTACAAACTGTAACGGTCCAGTTCAGGCAGCGACATGGTCACGCCCAAGGCGCGCCCGCGCGGAATGACGGTCACCTTGTGTACGGGATCACAGCTGGGCAGGGACATGCCGACTACCGCATGGCCCGACTCATGGTAAGCGGTTTTTTTCTTGTCTTCAGGTGTGATCACCATGGACTTGCGCTCGGCGCCCATCAGGATTTTGTCCTTGGCCTTCTCGAAATCGTCCATGTCGACCAGACGCTTGTTGCCGCGGGCGGCGAACAGGGCGGCTTCGTTGATCAGGTTGGCGAGATCGGCGCCGGACATGCCGGGCGTGCCACGCGCCAGAATGTCTGCGCGTACATCAGGGGCGACCGGCACCTTGCGCATATGCACCAGCAAAATCTGTTCGCGGCCGCGGATGTCGGGCAGGCCCACGAATACCTGGCGATCGAAACGGCCAGGACGCAGCAGCGCCGGGTCGAGCACGTCGGGACGGTTGGTCGCGGCGATGACGATGACGCCAGCGGTCGCTTCGAAGCCGTCCATTTCCACCAGCAGCTGGTTCAGCGTCTGCTCGCGCTCGTCGTTACCGCCGCCCAGACCTGCGCCACGCTGGCGGCCGACCGCGTCCAGTTCGTCGATGAAGATAATGCAGGGCGAACTCTTCTTCGCCTGCTCGAACATGTCGCGCACCCGTGCGGCACCGACACCGACGAACATTTCGACGAAATCCGAGCCTGAGATGCTGAAGAACGGCACCTTGGCTTCGCCTGCGATCGAGCGCGCCAGCAGCGTTTTACCCGTGCCCGGGGGGCCCACCATCAGCACGCCGCGCGGGATATGGCCACCCAGTTTCTGGAATCGGGTCGGATCCCTCAAGAAATCCACCAACTCGGCCACGTCTTCCTTGGCCTCGTCGCACCCCGCCACGTCGGCAAAGGTCACCGGATTGGCATTCTCGTCAAGCAGGCGTGCCCGGCTCTTGCCGAACGAGAACGCGCCACCCTTCCCGCCACCCTGCATCTGGCGCATGAAGAAGATCCAGACGCCGATCAGCAGCAGCATGGGGAACCACGAAATCAGCATGCTCACCAGGAACGACGGCTGCTCTTCCGGCTTGGCCTCAACCGACACGTTGTTCTTCAGCAGATCGGACACCATCCACGGATCGCTCGGCGCGTAGCTGGTGAAGCGCTGGCCATCGCTGCGCTCGCCCTTCAGCACGTTGCCCTCGATCACCACCTTGGTGATCTGCTGCTGGCGCACCTCCTCGATGAACTGCGAGTACGGCATCTGCGTCTGCGTGGTGCGCTGCGCGCCGAACTGGTTGAAGACCGTCATCAGGACGACGGCGATGATCAGCCAGACAGCGATGTTTTTGGACAAATTATTCACACTTACTCCTTGGTGCAGCACATTTAATTCAAGCGCAGCACGTTTAAACCCAGCGCAGCACGTCTGGATTCATTCTAGTCCGACTCTTGCCGGCTTGTCACGGCAGTTTCATCTGCCGCAACCCTTGCCGCAACGGGTCGGCGCCCCAGCAGATAAACCTCGGCACTGCGATCGCGCGAGGCCTCGGGCTTGCGGATCAGCACCTGTTCGAATGCCTGCCGCATCTGCGCCCGAAAATCCTCAAAGCCGACGCCTTGAAACACTTTGACGAGAAAAGCGCCGTCAGGTTTCAACCAGTTCACGGAAAAATCAAGCGCCAACTCGCACAACTCATACTGTCGTGCCTGATCGGACAGCATCACCCCACTGATATTGGGCGCCATATCGCTTAAAACAAGGTCAACCCGCCCGGACTGCAACTTTTCTTCCAGCCAAACCAGGGCCGCCGGCTCGGTGAAGTCGCCTTCCAGGCTGTCGACGCCGGGGATGGGCGCCATCGGCAGCAGGTCGATTGCCAGCACCCTGCCCTGCTGTTTCATCTTCTGCACCGCCACCTGGCACCAGCTGCCGGGTGCCGCCCCCAGATCCACTACCGTCATGCCGGGACGCAACAGGTGGTCGCGCTTGTCGATTTCCAGCAATTTATACGCGGCGCGCGAGCGATAGTTGTCCTGCTGCGCCTTTTTGACGTAGGGATCGGTCACGTGCTCGTGCATCCAGGCACTACCCGATTTGGTTCGCTTCGGTTTCTGCGCCATGTCGTCTATCGGCTACAATCCGCGCTCGAATTTAAGGAAGAAGCATGAAATCACTCACGCCTGCACAACGGCAATTCCTGAAGGGGCTGGCCCACGCGCGCCAGCCGGTGGTCATGATCGGCAACCAGGGTTTGACGGCTGCCGTTTTGAAGGAGATCGACCAGGCGCTGAGCGCACACGAGCTGATCAAGATCAAGGCTGCCAGCAACGAACCCGATACGCGCCGAGCCTGGCTGGAGGAAATCTGCACCACCACCGGCGCGGCGTCGGTGCAGCAGATCGGCAAGGTACTTGTGATTTATCGCGCCGCAGCCAAACCCGTCATCGCCCTGCCGGGCTGATTGCCGCCTGGCGGGGCTTATCGCGCCAGCCCCGAACGCCACACCAGCAGCAAGCCAAGCGCGCTCTGGAGCAGGTAGAGAATGCTGGATATGCCGTGCCAACGCGCAAAGCGGTCGGCAAACACGCTTTGCATCACGGCATGCGGCATGGCCTGGTCCTTCAGGCTCTGCATGATGGGCTGGATGCCGAACAGGCCGGTCAGGATCAGCACCAGCATCACCGCCACCGCCCAGAAAAACAGCGTTTTCAGCGCACCGCCACCGTCGCGCGCGATGCGATAAATCAGCAGATAGGCCGCGGCAGCGATGCCGATCCACGCCACCACCTCGAACAGCTTTCCGGCCAGCATCCCGGCCAGTTGCTTGTCGCCCAGGCTGGCAAACAGCACCGGCGCGGCGACATAGCCAATCGCCCAGATACCGCCGATCCACAGCACCAGCATCGTCCCGGCGAGGCCGTCCCAGAAACGCCGCATTATTTGTATTGGACGTCCAGCACTTCGTAGTGGCGCACACCACCAGGCGCCTGCACCTCGGCGCTGTCGCCGGCATATTTGCCGATCAGCGCGCGTGCGATCGGCGACGATACGGAAATCATGCCCTGCTTGATGTCGGCCTCGTCGTCGCCGACGATCTGATAGGTGACGGCATCGCCCGACTCGGCGTCTTCCAGTTCAACCGTCGCGCCAAAAACAATGCGGCCATCCGCGTCCAGCGTCTTGGGATCAATGATCTGGGCGTTGGAAAGCTTGCCCTCAAGGTCGGCGATGCGGCCTTCGATAAAACCCTGTTTTTCCTTGGCGGCATCGTATTCGGCGTTTTCCGACAAATCACCCTGCGCGCGCGCCTCGGCAATCGCCTGGATCACGGCGGGACGCTCCACGCTTTTCAGATGCTGCAACTCGGCACGCATCTTTTCTGCGCCCACGACAGTGATGGGGAATTTGTTCACAAGCTTGCCTTTCTGGTCAGTGCAGGCGCTGATGCAACGCCTGCAGGGAATACACTTCGAGTCCATCGCCATGCCGCATGCCCATGCAGGCGGCGTGCGCGCCGGCCAGGGTGGTGAAGTAGACGACCCGGCGCGCCAGCGCCTCGGCGCGGATGGCGTAGGAATCCTTCACTGCCTTCTTGTCTTCGACCACGTTGACGATGAAGTCGATATCACCGTTCTTGATCATGTCGACGATGTGCGGGCGTCCTTCCTTGACCTTGTTGACGATGGCAACCGGGATCCCAGCCGACTCGATCGCCTGCGCGGTGCCGCGCGTGGCGACCAGGCTGAAGCCGAGGTCTCGCAGCGCCTGCGCCAACTCGACGATGGCATCACGGTCGCCCGAACGCACGCTGACAAAGGCGCGTCCGCCCGGCTTCGGCAGTTCGGAACTCGACGCCAGCTGCGACTTGACGAAGGCCTCGCCGAAATTGACGCCCACGCCCATGACTTCGCCGGTCGATTTCATTTCCGGGCCGAGAATGGTGTCCACCCCGGGAAACTTGCGGAACGGAAACACAGCCTCTTTCACCGAGAAATACGGCGGGATGATCTCTTTTTCGAATGCTTGCGATTTCAGCGAAATGCCCGCCATCGCGCGCGCGGCGATCTTCGCCAGTGGCGCGCCGATGGCCTTGGACACGAAGGGCACGGTGCGCGACGCGCGCGGGTTCACTTCCAGCACGTATACGGTGTCGCCCTGGATCGCGAACTGCACATTCATCAGGCCAACCACTTTGAGTGCCTTCGCCATCGCTACCGTCTGGCGGCGCATCTCATCCAGCACGTCCTGCGACAGGCTGTAGGGCGGCAGCGAACATGCCGAATCGCCCGAATGCACGCCGGCCTGCTCGATGTGCTGCATGATGCCGCCGATCACCACCTGTTCGCCGTCGGACAGCGCATCGATATCGACCTCGATGGCGTCGTTGAGGAAGCGGTCGAGCAGCACCGGCGACTTGTTCGACACCTTGACCGCCTCGGTCATGTAGCGGCGCAGGTCGGCTTCCTCGCGCACGATTTCCATCGCGCGGCCGCCCAGCACATAGCTTGGGCGCACCACCAGCGGGTAGCCGATTTCCTCGGCCATGCGGATGGCGCTCTCCGGGTTGCGCGCGGTGCGATTGGGCGGCTGCTTGAGGCCCAGGTCGTGCAGCATCTGCTGGAAACGCTCGCGGTCTTCGGCGGCGTCGATCATGTCGGGGCTGGTGCCGATGATGGGAACGCCGTTCCGTTCCAGGTCGCGCGCCAGTTTCAGCGGCGTCTGCCCACCGTACTGCACGATCACGCCGAAGGGCTTCTCGATGCGGACGATCTCCAGCACGTCTTCCAGCGTCAGCGGCTCAAAGTACAGGCGGTCGGAGGTATCGTAGTCGGTCGACACGGTCTCCGGGTTGCAGTTGACCATGATGGTCTCGAAGCCGTTCTCGCGCAGCGCCAGCGCCGCATGCACGCAGCAGTAGTCGAACTCGATGCCCTGGCCGATGCGGTTCGGCCCGCCGCCCAGCACCATGATCTTCTTGGCGTCGGTCGGATGCGCCTCGCACTCTTCCTCGTAGGTCGAATACATGTAGGCGGTCTGCGTGGAAAACTCGGCCGCGCAGGTGTCGACCCGCTTGTATACCGGGTGCAGCGCCAGCTCGGTGCGGCGCGCACGCACTGCGTGCTGGTCCGTAGCCAGCAACCTGGCCAGTCGGCGGTCGGAGAAACCGGCGCGTTTGAACTGGCGTAGTTCGTCGCGCCCCAAGTCGACCAGGGCGCGTCCGGCCAGCGAGGTCTCAAGCTCGATCAGCTGCTCGATCTGGTCGAGGAACCACGGGTCGATTTTCGACAGCGCATGGATTTCATCCAGGCTCATGCCGACCCGGAATGCATCGCCCACAAACCAGATCCGCTCGGGACCGGGCGATATCAGCTCGGATTCGATCTCTTCCCGGTCGGTGGTCTTGGGATCGAAACCGTCGGCGCCGACCTCCAGCCCGCGCAGCGCTTTCTGCAGCGATTCCTGGAAGCTGCGGCCGATCGCCATCACCTCGCCCACCGACTTCATCTGCGTGGTCAGGCGGTCGTCGGCCTGCGGAAATTTCTCGAAGGCGAAACGCGGGATCTTGGTGACCACGTAATCGATCGACGGCTCGAACGAGGCCGGGGTCGCGCCGCCGGTGATGTCGTTCTGCAACTCGTCGAGGGTGTAGCCGACCGCCAGCTTGGCCGCCACCTTGGCGATCGGAAAGCCGGTCGCCTTCGATGCCAGCGCGCTTGACCGAGACACCCGCGGGTTCATCTCGATCACCACCATGCGGCCGTCCTCGGGATTGATGGAGAACTGCACATTGGAGCCGCCGGTTTCGACGCCGATCTCGCGCAACACCGCGAGGCTGGCGTTGCGCATGATCTGGTATTCCTTGTCGGTCAGTGTCTGCGCCGGGGCCACCGTGATGGAGTCGCCGGTGTGCACGCCCATCGGGTCGAAGTTCTCGATCGAGCAGATGATGATGCAGTTGTCCTTACGGTCGCGCACCACCTCCATCTCGTATTCTTTCCAGCCGAGCAGCGATTCCTCGATCAGGAGTTCGTGGGTGGGCGAGGCCTCCAGGCCGCGTTCGCAGATGGCGATGAACTCGTCGCGGTTGTAGGCGATGCCGCCGCCCGAGCCGCCCATGGTGAACGAGGGCCGGATGATCGACGGGAAGCCCAGCGCTGCCTGTACCTGCAGGGCCTCTTCCAGGCTGTGGGCGATTGACGAACGTGCTGAAGCAAGGCCGATCCTGGTCATCGCGACCTTGAATTTTTCGCGGTCTTCCGCCTTGTCGATGGCCTCTTTCGAAGCACCGATCATCTCGACGCCGTATTTTTCCAGCACGCCATGCTTGGCCAGGTCGAGCGCGCAGTTCAACGCAGTCTGTCCACCCATGGTCGGCAGCAGCGCATCGGGGCGCTCGACCTCGATGATCTTCTCGACCACCTGCCAGGTGATCGGCTCGATGTAGGTGACGTCGGCCATGTCCGGGTCGGTCATGATCGTCGCCGGATTGCTGTTGACGAGGATGACCTTGTAGCCCTCCTCGCGCAGCGCCTTGCAGGCCTGGGCGCCGGAATAGTCGAACTCGCACGCCTGCCCGATGACGATGGGACCGGCGCCGATGATGAGGATGCTTTTTAGGTCAGTGCGCTTGGGCATGATCAGTGTGCTCCGGCGTGATCGGCCATCAGCTTGATAAATCGGTCGAACAAATAGCTCACGTCGTGCGGGCCGGGGCTGGCTTCCGGGTGGCCCTGGAAGCTGAATGCGGGGGCATCGGTGCGCGCGATGCCCTGAAGCGATCCGTCGAACAGCGAGACGTGGGTGCTGCGCAGATTGGCGGGCAGGGTCGCGGGATCCACCGCAAAACCGTGGTTCTGACTGGTAATCGCCACCCGACCACTGTCGAGGTCCTTGACCGGGTGGTTGGCGCCGTGGTGGCCGAACTTCATCTTGACGGTCCTGGCGCCCGAGGCAAGCGCCAGCAGCTGGTGGCCAAGGCAGATGCCGAAGGTCGGCACGCCTGCGGCGACCAGTTCGGCAATCGCCTGGATTGCGTACTCGCACGGCTCCGGATCGCCGGGGCCGTTGGAGAGGAAAATGCCGTCCGGCTTCAGCGCCATCGCCTCGGCCGCGGTGGCGGTGGCCGGAAGCACGGTCAGCCGGCAGCCGCGCTCGGCCAGCATGCGCAGGATGTTGCGCTTGACGCCGTAATCGAAGGCCACCACATGGAAACGCGGCTCGGTTTGCTGGCCATAGCCGGCGCCAAGCTTCCACTCGGTCTCGCTCCACTCGTAGGGCGCCGGCACGCTCACCACCTTGGCGAGGTCCATGCCGGCCAGACCCGGAAACGCGCGTGCGGCCTCGAGCGCCTTCGTCTCGTCCAGCGTGCCCGCCATGATGCAGCCGCTCTGCGCGCCCTTTTCCCGCAGGATGCGCGTCAGCCGCCGCGTGTCGATATCGGCAATCGCCACGATGTTCTGGCGCTTGAGATAGTCGGGCAGCGAAGATCCGGCACGGAAGTTGGAATACCGGCGCGGCACGTCGCGCACCACCAGGCCGGCGGCATGAATCCGGTCAGCCTCGACGTCTTCGACGTTAATTCCGGTGTTGCCGATGTGGGGATAGGTCAGCGTCACGATCTGACGGGAATACGAGGGATCGGTGAGGATTTCCTGGTAACCGGTCATTGATGTATTGAACACCACCTCACCGGTGGCGACACCGTCGGCGCCGATGGACAGGCCGCGAAAAACCGAACCGTCAGCTAAAACAAGGATGGCGGGCTGGGCACGTGACAAGGAAGACTCCGGAAAGCAGTAAGCGTGGCGCAGGTGACAAAATTCAGGCGGGCTGCTTGCGCAAACCCGCCTGAACTTGAATGCCGCAATTGTAGCCGAACTGGCGCCTGGCTTCAATGCCCGGCAACGCTTGAACAGGCTTTACTCCCCGCCCGGATCAGGGCTGGAGGTGATCCAGCGCGCCGTCCATGTCGAGCTCGGTCAGTTCGGTGAAACCGCCGATGCAGGTACCATCGACGACGATCTGCGGCACCGTGCGTGCGCCGTTGGTGACGACGGCAAATTCCTTCATCGCCTCGCGGTCGAGGTCGATGCGGACTTCATCGTAGCCGATGCCGCGCTTGTCGAGGAAGGCCTTGGCCTTGACGCAGATGGGGCAGGTGCCGGTACTGTAGACCTTGACGGCGTTCATGTTCGTTTCCTGTGGGTACGATTAATTCAGATTCAACACGTCGCGCATATCGTACAGGCCCGGCGCACGGCCCTGCAGCCATTTTGCTGCGCGCAGCGCGCCCTGGGCGAAGGTGGCGCGGCTGCTGGCCTTGTGGGTGAGCTCGACGCGCTCGCCGACGCCGGCGAACAGCAGCGTGTGGTCGCCGACGATGTCGCCGCCGCGCACGGTGGCGAAACCGATTGTTTTGGGGTCGCGCTCGCCGGTGACACCCTCACGCCCATACACGGCGCAGCGGGCCAGATCGCGGTCGGTGGCGCGGGCAACGGCCTGCCCCAGCCCGAGCGCGGTGCCGGAAGGCGCATCGACCTTGTGGCGGTGATGCGCCTCGATGATCTCGATGTCATAGCCGTCGGAGAGCACCCGGGCGGCGAGTTCGGCCAGTTTCATCAAGAGGTTCACGCCCACGCTCATGTTGGGCGCGAACACGATGGGGATCTGCTGCGCTGCCACCGCGATGCGTGCACGGCCGGTCTCGTCGAAACCGGTGGTGCCGATCACCAGCGGAACCCTGGCCGCCACGCAGACATCGAGATAAGCGAAGGTGGCTTCGGGGCGGGTGAAGTCGATCAAGGCCTGCGCGCCCCGCAGGGCGGCGATCGGCTGGTCGGTAACCTTCACCCCGCTGGCCGCGCCCCAGGCGGCGCCGGCGTCCTGCCCCACCAGCGGGCTGCCGGGGCGGTCAATGGCGGCATGCAGCGCGCAACCGGCATCGGCCGCCACCGCTTCGAGCAACGCGCGTCCCATGCGGCCGGACACGCCGGCAATGGCAGCCTGCACGGTCATGGCTGAACGCCTTGTGGCGTCGACTCAAGCGATGAAGTTGCAGCCGGCGGCACATCGCCTTCCATGCGGACCAGCGTATCGCCATCGAAATACAACGTAATGCGCTTTTGCTCGGCAAGCCGGCCCGCCTTGTAATACCGATACACGTAATCCCAGCGATCGGTGCGGAAGGGATCTACCACCAACGGCGTTCCCAGCAGGAAGCGGACTTGGGAACGGCTGAGGCCGGGCTTCAGACGGGCGACGCTTTCCTGGTCGAGCGCATTGCCCTGCTGCACATCGATGCGGTGGGGGCCGATATTGAGGCTGGAACATCCGACCACGCTCAAAAACAAAACTGAAATGAGGAAATGACGCATAGCCAGGAAACCGGAAGGGTTGGAGTTGGAACGGATGAAAAAAACGTATCATAACGTATTCGCGTTCCCGTTCTGGTGACCCCATTGAGCCATCCGTCCGATCTCAAGAACATCGGTCTCAAAGCCACCCTGCCGCGCCTTAGGATCCTCGATTTGTTCGAGCAGAGCGACAAGCGCCACCTGTCCGCCGAGGAGGTGTATCGGCTGCTGTCCGACGAAGGCCAGGATATCGGCCTGGCCACGGTCTACCGCGTGCTCACCCAGTTCGAGCAGGCCGGGCTTTTGATTCGTCACCACTTTGACAGTGACAAGGCAGTGTTCGAGCTGAACCAGGGCGATCACCACGACCATCTGGTCTGCCTGCAGTGTGGCAAAGTCGAAGAGTTCTACGACAGCGAAATCGAAAAACGCCAGACCCGCATCGCCAGGGAACGAGGCTTCGCCATCCGCGACCACTCGCTGCAGATCTACGCCGACTGCATCAAGGAAAACTGTCCCAGCCGCAAGCCGAGCGGCTCGCGTCAACGGTAAGGCGCCACCGCCGCGCACAGTTCGGCCACGCCCTCGAGCAGACGCGGCGTGGGCCGATGCAGCAAGTCTGCATCGACCCGCACAAACGCATTGTTTTTCACCGCCGGCAAGCTGGCAAAACGCTGCCACAGGCGGCGCGCGTCGGGCGCGTCGCTACCGCTCACGACCAGTTCCGGCGCGCGCCGCAGCACCGCCTCGCGCGACACCACCGGCGAGGCGGCGCGCAGGTCGGCAAACACATTGCGCGCCCCGCACAGCGCCAGCGCGTCGCTGATCCAGTGAGTGCCGCCCACCGTCATCAACGGATAATCCCATACCTGGTAGAACACGCTGATCGGCGGTTTCTGCGACTTCCGCACCTGCAGCGCGGCCAGCCGCGCGGAATACGCCCGCGCTGCCGCTTCCCCCTCCCCTGCATGTCCGCTCGCCAGCCCGATCAGGCGCAGCAGGCGTGCCACATCGTCGAGCCGGACGGCCTGGGTGTGCAGCACGGGCAGGCCCAGTTTTTTCAGGCCATGAATGTCCACTGAGCGGTTGCCGCCGGCCCAGACGATAACCAGGTCCGGTTTCAGCGCCAGGATGCGCTCGAAGTTGACGCGGCTGTAGTCGCCCACGCGCGGCAGTGCCTGCGCCGCGTGCGGGTAATCGCTGGCGCTGTCCGCCCCCGCCAGCTGCGCCCCGGCGCCGACGGCAAACAGCAATTCGGTGAGATGCGGTGTCAGCGAAACGATACGCTGCGGCGCCTGGGTGAGTTCAAGGGTCTGCCCGGCGTCATCGACCACGCGGATGGCGACCGCCTGCGCCGGCAATATCAGCAGCAGGCCCAGCCACAGAAGGATGCGGCGGATCACCGAGCGGCGCGCGGGCCGCGGTGGAATGCCGGACTCGCGCAACCGACGGGCTCGCCGTGGCGCAGCGGGTCCAGCGTGGTCACGCCAGCAGCACCAGGTTGTCGCGGTGAATCAGCTCCGGCTCGTCCATGTAGCCGAGTGCCGCCTCGATCGCGCTGCTCGGCCTGCCAGCGATGCGGCGCGCCTCGCTTGCGCTGTAGTTGATGAGGCCGCGGGCGATTTCGCAGCCGTCGCCATCAACCACCGCGACCACTTCGCCGCGCTCGAATTCGCCGGTGACGCCCTTGACGCCGACCGGCAGCAGGCTCTTGCCGTCTTCGCGCAGGGCGCGCACCGCACCATCGTCGAGCACCACACCGCCGCGCAGCTGCAGGTGGTCGGCCAGCCATTGCCGGCGTGCGGCAAGCGGTGCCTGGCGCGCCACCAACTGGCTGCCGATGGCCTCGCCTGCGGCCAACCGCAGCAGCACGTTTTCCTCGTGCCCGCTGCATATTACGGTGTGGGCGCCGCTCCTGGCCGCACGCTTGGCCGCAAGAATCTTGGTCAGCATGCCGCCGGTGCCGACGCTGCTGCCCGCCCCGCCCGCCATGCGCTCGAGCTCGGGGTCGCCGGCATGGGCGTCCATCACCAGCGTGGCTTCGGGATCCTTGCGCGGGTCGGCGGTATACAGGCCGGGCTGGTCGGTGAGGATGATCAGGCAGTCGGCCTCGATCAGGTTGGTCACCAGCGCGCCCAGCGTGTCGTTGTCGCCGAGACGGATCTCGTCGGTGGCGACCGTGTCGTTTTCGTTGATGATCGGCACCACGCGCAGTTCCAGCAGGGTGCGCAGGGTGGTGCGCGCATTCAGGTAGCGGGTGCGGTCGGCCAGATCCTCATGGGTAAGCAGCACTTGCGCGGCATGGAGATTATGGGCGCGAAAGATGGATTCATACGCCTGCACCAGCCCCATCTGGCCGACCGCGGCGGCGGCCTGCAGTTCGTTGACCGCTTTCGGACGTTTTTTCCAGCCCAGCCGGGCGATGCCCTCGGCAATCGCGCCTGAAGACACCAGCACTACTTCCTTGCCCTGTGCGGTCAGCGCCGCGATCTGCCCGGCCCAGCGCGACAGTGCGGCGTGGTCGAGCCCGCGCCCCTCGGCGGTGACCAGGCTGGAGCCGACCTTGACGACGATGCGCCGGGCGTGGCCCACCACAGAACGCATCAGCGCGCCCCCCGCCGCAGGCTGCGCACGGCCTCGTTGGCATTCTGGATGTTGATTCCGTCGGGGCAGAAATGGTCCTCATACAGAGCCTTGTGATACGACAGCGGCGAGCGGAACTTGATGCCTTCCCATCCGGCGTTGCGCGCCTTCGACCAGCTGCCGTTGGGCTGGCCGTAGGCGTACAGGCGGCGCTCGCCGGTGGCGCAACGGATGCCCTCGAAGAAGACGTTCTTCGCCCCGCCGGCGGCTTCGATGACCACGCTGTAGCGCACCACCTTGTCCTCGCCGACGCGGATCGATGCAGTGTCGACGAAATACTTGTTCTGCGTGGCCGGCGACACGTCAAATCCAAAAAGGTTTTCAGGCTTGGGCGGGGGCGGCAACTGTGCGGACAGTTCCACCCAGGGCTTCTCGTTCTCGAACTCGAAATCAAACTCGCCCCATTCGGCGTACGCGGTCAGGGGCAGGATCAGCAGCAGGGCAGGAAGGATTTTCATGTCCGGCATTTTATTGATTCGGCTGCACGCTGTCTGCAGAAAGATACGCACGGCGCGCACGCCTCCTTCAGTGGCCCGTCATTGCGGCCCGCGTCCGCACCAGTCGGCCGTCTCGATAGTCGGCGACGGCCTGCTCGATCTCCTCGCGGCTGTTCATCACGAAGGGACCATACTGCACCACAGGTTCGCCGAGCGGCCGGCCCGCAACCAGGATGAAACGGGCGCCCGCCTCGCCTGCCGCGATCTCCACCGTGTCGCCCGATCCCAGCACCGCCAGGGTGTGCTGCGTCAACGCCTCGCCGGCCAGTCGGGCACTGCCCTCGAAGACATAGATGAAGGTATTGCGGGCGTCGTCCAGCGGCAGGCTGAAATCTGCCCCGGCTGCAAGCGCGACATCCAGATACAGCACGTCGGTGGCAGGATCGTCGATGACACCGAGTGTGCCACCGAATTCTCCAGCCAGCACCCTCACCCGCGCGCCGTTCCGAATCACCTCAGTAATCGCCGCTGCCGAGAATTCCTGATAGGCCGGATCGGACATTTTTTCGCTGGCCGGCAGGTTGATCCACAGCTGGAAGCCGCGCATCAGGCCATCGGTCTGCTGCGGCATCTCGGAATGGATGACGCCGTTGGCCGCCTTCATCCACTGCACCCCGCCGGCCCTGAGGTCGCCGCGGTTGCCCATGCTGTCGCGGTGCTCCATGTGGCCGTCAAGCATGTAGGTGAAGGTGATGAAGCCGCGATGCGGGTGATCCGGAAAACCGGCGATGTACTCGTCCGGATCGTCGCTGCCGAAATGATCCAGCATCAGGAAGGGATCGAGATTGCGCAGCGCCGGCGTGCCGATGCTGCGATGGACGGTGACCCCGGCGCCTTCGGTCACTTCGGAAGCGGGAACAAGCTGGCGGATGCGTCGTGTGTTCATGGTCGGCTCCTTGTCTGTAGTAGGCATGATGGTTCGAGTCGCGAACCCTGCAGGGATTGTTGATCGGCCTCCGGCCGAAAAACCTGCCCGCACGGAGTCTGAATCAGGCCACCAAATATCGCCTTAAATGTCTTGGGTTCCTACTCGCGCGCCGAATAGGTGGGCAGCGTAATACGGAAAGCCATGGCCGCCAGCCGGATGCCGAGGACCACCACCATCCCCGCCCAGGCCGCGATCACCGGAGACACCGAAAGCGCCTGCAGCCCCACCAGCACCAGCGCACCCGCCCACGCAGCCGAGGCGTACAGTTCGCCGCGCACGAATATCAGGGGCACTTCGTTGCACAGGATATCGCGCAGCACGCCGCCGACAACGCCGGTGATCACGCCGAGCAGGCTGGCCACGAGCCAGGGCGTGTGCCACTCCAGGGCAATCTGGGTGCCAACGATGGTGAACAGGGCGAGGCCAAGCGCGTCGGGAACGAGGAACAGGCGCGGCGGCAGGCGCAGTCCGCGCACGGCGAAGAAGATGACGAGTGTGGTCGCCAGGGCGACGATCAGGTAGGTCTGGTCGCTGACCCAGAATACCGGGCGCTGCAGCAGGACATCGCGCACGGTGCCGCCACCCAGCGCGGTGGCAGCGCCCACCATCACCACGCCGATCAAGTCCATGTGCTTGCGGCCGGCGTCGAGCACGCCGGTCAGCGCGTTCACCGCGACGGCCGACATCCCGGCCCAGTACAACAGGTTTTCCATATGGTGTACCCACGATGGCGGCGTTTTGGTCGCGCCAGGGTTGTCGATGCGCGAGTATCTCAAGAATCCATGCAGCGAGCATCCGGCCCACGCATTCAGGCGCTTCCGGGGGAAATGAGCCTCTCCTGTAATACAATCAAACGCACTTCAGGGCCCCTGCAAAGACCGACATGCTGCCTGCCTCCCTCAAACGCTATGCCTGGCTCTCCATCGCAGCGGCCCTGGCCACCATCCTGCTCAAGGGCTGGGCCTGGTGGATCACCGGCTCGGTCGGCCTGCTCTCCGACGCGCTCGAATCCTTCGTCAACCTGGCGGGGGCGATCATGGCGCTGGCCATGCTGACGCTGGCGGCGATGCCGGCGGATGACAACCACGCGCATGGCCACGGCAAGGCGGAATATTTCTCCAGCGCATTCGAAGGCTTCCTCATTATCATCGCCGCCGTCGCCATCAGCTACGCCGCGATCGATCGCCTGCTCAACCCGCAGCCGATCGAGGCGGTGGGCATCGGGCTGGCCGTGTCGGTGGTCGCCTCGATCATCAACCTGGCCACCTCGCGCATCCTCATGGCGGTAGGGAAAAAACACAAATCCATCACCCTGGAAGCCGACGCCCATCACCTGCTCACCGATGTCTGGACCTCCGCCGGCGTCATTGTCGGCGTCGGCCTGGTGTGGCTGACCGGCTGGCTCTGGCTCGACCCGGTGATCGCCCTGCTGGTGGCCCTGAATATCGTGTGGACCGGCTGGCAGCTGCTGCACCGTTCCGCCACCGGCCTGATGGATGTTTCCATCCCGGAGGAGGACCTCAGGGCAATCGAAAGCGTGCTGGACAGCTACCGCCGGCAGGGCCTCGATTTCCACGCCTTGCGCACGCGGCAGGCCGGCAGCCGCGCCTTCATTTCCCTGCACGTGCTGGTGCCCGGGAAATGGACCATTCAGTTGGGACACGACTGGTCGGAACGCATCGAGGCCGACATCCGCCAGGCCGTGACCTATGCCCACATCACCACCCATCTGGAACCGATGGAAGACCCCGTCTCGCTGGCGGATCAGGCGCTGGATCGGGCGGCGAATTGAATCATCATGGATTGAGCCCCACGGTTCTTTCATGGCCGCCTCGCGGCATCAAAGCGGCCACACCCAAAGCAGCATCGGCATGCTGACAGCGATCACCAGCACCTCAAGCGGCAGCCCCAGGCGCCAGTAATCACCGAAGTGAAATCCGCCGGGGCCGAGGATCAGCGTGTTGTTCTGGTGTCCGATCGGGGTCAGGAAGGCGCAGGAAGCGCCGATGGCCACCGCCATCAGGAACGAGTCGGCATTCACGCCCAGCACCCCGGCGGTGCCGATGGCAATCGGGCACATCACGGCCGCGGTGGCAGCGTTGTTGATCAAGTCGGACAGGAACATCGTGACCACCAGAATGAGCGCAAGCCCCAAGACGGCATGCCCCTGCGCAACGCTGTCGAGCAGAACGCGCGCGATCAGGTCGGCGGTGCCGGTGGATGCCATCGCCCCGGCCACCGGAATGAGCGCGCCGAGCAGAACGACCACCGGCCAGTCGATCGCGTCATAGACCGCGCGTGGCGGGATGGTACGCAGCGCCATCGAGGCCAGCACGCCGAGTGCGAACGAGATCGCCGCCGGCAGCAGGCCGAAGGCCGCCCCGCCGACCGCGACAACCATGATGGCGCCGGCCGTCAGCGCCTTGCGCTTGTTCGGGATGCGCAACTCGCGCTCGGCCAGCGGCACGCAGCCGGAATCGGCCGCAAACTCGACCAGCACATCGGGAGGGCCCTGCATCAGCAGCAGATCGCCGGGTTGAATCTTCAAAGTCCGCAGCCGCGCCTTCGAGCGCGTGCCCTCGCGTGACACAGCCAGCAGGTTGATTCCGTAGCGGGAGCGCAGCAACATGTCGCTGGCCGAGCGGCCGGCAATCGATGCCCCTGGCCGAACCACGAGTTCCATCAGCACAATTTCGTCGGAGGGCGGGGCCTTTTTTTCCGCATCGGCTTCCCCTGCGCCGGGCTCAGGTTCAATGGCCTTGCTGTTGTCGCGCCGCAGGGTTTCGCGGGTCCCGTCCTCACGGATTTCGCTTTGGGCAGCCGGCGAGTCCGCTTCTTCCAGCGTCAAGCCAAGACTGGACAGCACGCTTGCCAGGGCCTCGACCTCGGCCTCGATGATCAAGATGTCGCCGGCCAGCACCTTGCGTCCGACTTGCGGTGCGTTCATGCGCACCTCATTGCGCACCAGCCCCACGACCTGCGCATCGGCCTCGTCGAGTGCGCTCTCGATGTCGCGCAGGGTCATGCCGGCGGCTTTGCTATCGTCCGTCACGCGCACTTCGGCGGTATACGCCCCGGTCTCGAAGCCCCCGGCGCCGGCCTGCTTGCGTGCCGGCACCAGTCGCCAGCCAAGCAGGGCCACAAAGGCCACCCCCGTCACAGCCACGGCCAGACCGACTGGCGTGAAGTCGAACATGGCGAAGCCGCTGACGCCGTTTTGGGCGCGGAAGCCCGACACGATCAGGTTGGGCGGCGTGCCGACCATGGTCGTCATGCCGCCGAGGATGGTGCCGAAGGCAAGCGGCATCAGCACCCGCCCGGGCGGCAGGTCAAGGCGTGCGGCAAGCTGGATGGCCACCGGCATCAAGAGTGCCATCGCGCCCACATTGTTCATGAAGCCGGACAACACCGCACCCAGTCCGACCAGCGCAACCAGGCTCAGCGTCGGGCCGGCATTCTTCGGCAGGGTATGACGGGTGAGCACATCGACCGCGCCGGACGTCTGCAAACCCCGACTCAGCACCAGCACGCAGGCGACCGTGATCACCGCCGGATGACCAAAGCCGGCGAATGCGTCTGCCGGAGCCACCAGGCCCGCCAGTACGCAGGCCAGCAGTGCGCCCACCGCCACCATGTCGTGGCGCCAGCGGCCCCACAAGAACATGGCCACCGTTGCCACCAGCACTGCAATGATTGCGGCTTGTTCACCCGCCATAAAATTTACCCGCGTTCAGCAATATCCCGGAGCCTGTCTGGAACAGACGGCCGAGCTGTCGCGGTGCTTCGGCAAGCCGATGGAAATGCCTTGAAACCGCCCCACCTCATGGCCGGGCGCGATGATCCGCAAACAGTTGACCTGGCCGGGATTATGCCTCCCTGGGCGCCGCGCAACTCATTCGCCGCGATAAATGAAATCCCGTTTGAATGGATAGCTTGGCTGGCTGCCGTCGACGGCCTTGCCCGCCAGCACCTGCCACAGCTCCATCCAGCCATGGTCGAAGGCATGGGCGGAGCCCGCCATGTAGATGCGCCAGATGCGGTATTTCTGCTCGCCGATCAGGCGGCGCGCCTCGTCGGCATGCGCCTCCAGCCGGGTCACCCAGTGCCACAGCGTTTTGCCGTAATGCGGGCGCAGATTTTCGGCATCCAGGCATTCGAGTCCGCTGCCCGCGGCGGCGCGCAGCACGTCGGAGGCGTGCACCAGTTCGCCCCCCGGGAACACATAGTCCGCAATGAACTCGGCAATGCCGCTGCCCAGCCCGCTGGCCTCGGGTTCGGACGTGGTAATGCCGTGGTTGAGCACCAGTCCGCCCGGCTTCAACAACGCGTTGATCTTGTCGAAATAGGTGGCGAGGTTCGCGCGCCCGACGTGCTCGAACATGCCAACGCTGGCGATCTTGTCGTAGCCGCCGTGCTCGGGTACATCCCGGTAGTCCATCCTGCGCACTTCGACCCGCCCGGTTAACCCGCGCGCCTCGATTTGCTCGCTGACGTAGGCATGCTGGTCATCCGACAGCGTGATGCCAACCGCATGCACGTCGTAGCGTTCCGCCGCATGCAGGATCAGTCCGCCCCAACCGCAGCCTATATCGAGAAACCGATCCTCCGGCTTGAGATCGAGCTTGCGGCAAATGTGGTCGAGCTTGGCTTCCTGCGCGGCATCCAGGCTCATGTCCGGGGTCTTGAAATAGGCGCAGGAATAGATCCGCCGCGCATCCAGCCATAGGCCGTAAAAATCGTTTGAAACGTCGTAGTGGTACTGAATGTTCCGGCGGTCCTTGGTGCGGGTATGGCGCCACCATTTCCAGGCGTCCGATCCGGTTTTCGGCGCGCAGTCGCCCGCGTTGCACAGGCGGTCGCCCAGCGACAGAATGTCGCGGACATTGCCTACGAGATCGAGATCCCCTTCGACATAGGCCCGCGCCAGCGCCCCCAGACTGGGATCGGCCATGGCCTTGAGACTACTCGCCTGATGCAGCCGTACCCGCACAGCGGCATCGGCTGCATTGCCCACCAATTCGCCATTCCACAATTCGACGATGAACGGTAGCCCCGAGGCTTCCACTCGTCGTCGCACCTGACGAACCAACAGTTGATCCAGCATCATCGCCTCCTCTCAAGCAGGCGGTGCGCTGTTGTGTTGCTTTTACCGCCTGGTTTTGACTTTAGGACAAATCGAGGGCGAGCGCGGCGCGGGTATTTTCCGCCAGCGTCATCGATTCAATCCTGTAGGCTTCGTGATCGATTCCCATGCGGATCGGGCTGCCTGCACTGGCGGCCGCGATCGAGCTTGCATCGAGCTCGAAGCGCAGGAAATGCACGGCCGAGGTCTTTTCCTCGTTCTCGCGTTCCATATCTTCGTCGGCGATCGCAAAAACTTTCGCTTGATCGGCCACCTGAACCCACACGCGTTCCTCGATTCCCTTCAGCTTCGCCAGCGCAAGCTTGCGCTCGTCCGGGTCAGAATACTGGATCATCATGGTGGCTTTCCAGTTGGTGCCGTCCGGAACCAGCGGGTTGTAGGCGTCGAGTTCGTCCTGGATGCCGGATTCCTCGAAGGTGCGCTCGGCGCGCAGCATTTCCTGAATCTGGTAACGCATGGTTTTCTCGTCTTCGAAAATCAGCGTGACGTGGTCGCCCAGTTCGACCATGCGGTTCTTCTTGTGCGCCATGACTTCAGCACGCATCTCGGGGCGGACCTTGGCGTAGCCCTCCAGGGTCAGCAGGCTGTCACGGGTAATCTGCGGCATGCATTGCTCCTTCGACAAGATCGGTTGATTCAAAAGCTTTCACCACAGATGCACAGAGAACTCATCAAGACATCGCGTTGGCTGCCGCAATAGTTTGTTTTTCCTCTGTACCTCTGTGGTGAAACAGGTTCATTCCAGGCCATAGGCGATGCGCAGCAACGTGATCGGATGCTGCTTCTGCGCGGTGGAATCGCCCATGCCCTGCAGGATGTGACGCGCGGCAATCGCGCAGTCGGAACTCACGTAATCCGCTTGCGGCTCGGCCATCTGGCGGAACACCGGCTTGCCGATTTTCATCGACTTGTCGAAGAACTCGCTTTTCACGCCCCAGGTGCCGTCGTGGCCGGAGCAGCGCTCGACCAGGGTCACCGTTGCGCCGGCGAGTTGCAGCGCGTCGCGCGTCTTGTTTCCGATGTTCTGTACCCGCTGGTGACAGGGCACGTGATAGGCGACCTTACCGAGCGGGCTGTTGAAATCGGTCTTCAGCAGGCCGTCGCCATTGCGCGCCATCAGGTATTCGAACGGGTCCCACATCGCGTCCTTCACCGCCTGCACATCGGCATCGTGGGGAAACATCAGCGGCAGCTCCTGCTTGTACATCAGGGTGCATGAAGGCACCGGCGTGAGGATCGCGTAGCCTTCGCGCGCCAGTTTCGCCAGATGTGGAATGTTGGTTTCCTTGAGCTTGGCCACGGCATCGAGGTCGCCCAATTCGAGTTTTGGCATGCCGCAGCAGGCTTCCTTTTCCACCAGTACGGTGGGAATCTCGTTGTGCGCCAGCAGCTTCAACAGGTCGTGGCCGATGCCGGGCTCGTTGTAGTTGATGTAGCAGGTGGCGTAGATCGCCACCTTGCCGGGGGTTTTCTCACCGGCCTTCACCGCAAAATCGCTACGCGGCTTGGCGGTGGAACGGAATTTCGCGCTATCGTATTCGGGCAGCTTGCGGTCGGGGTGAATGTGCAGCACGCTGTCGACCATCTTGCGGATCGGCTTGCTCTTCAGGCTGGCGTTGACCACCTGAACCACCACCGGGATCGAGGCGAGCTTGCCCATCGCGTCGGTGCTGGACAAGAGCTTGTCGCGCAAGCTGGTGCCGCCCTGCTTGAACTTGATCGCCTTGGCGCGCAGCATGGTGTGCGGGAAATCGAGGTTCCACGGATGCGGCGGCACGTAGGGGCATTTGGTCATGTAGCAGAGGTCGCACAGATAACACTCGTCGACCACCTTCCGGTAGTCGGCCTTGGCGACACCATCCACCTCCATCGTCGGCGATTCATCCACCAGGTCGAACAGGGTGGGAAACGCAGTGCACAGCGACAGGCAGCGGCGGCAACCGTGGCAGATATCGAAAACGCGCTCCAGCTCGTGGTTAAGCTTGTCCTCGTTGTAGAAATCCGGATTTTTCCAATCGAGTGGGTGGCGGGTAGGGGCTTCGAGGCTGCCTTCGCGGGTGCTCATGGCGATCCTTGTTGTGAAAACCGAAAAAAATTCATCCGCGAAGGACGCGAAGAGGCGCGAAGAGACGCGAAGTAAAGAAAAAACAAATGGCGACCGATCACACTTTACCTCGGCTGCTTTTGATTTTCTTCGCGTCTCTTCGCGTCCTTCGCGGATGAAGCTTAAAAAAAGGGCGGGCGCAGGCCCGCCCCCTGCAAGGGCGATTACGCGCCCAGGGTGTCCAGGGTCTTCTGGAACTTGTTGGCGTGCGAACGCTCGGCCTTGGCCAGAGTTTCGAACCAATCAGCAATTTCGTCGAAACCTTCGGTACGTGCATCCTTGGCCATGCCGGGATACATATCGGTGTACTCGTGGGTTTCGCCCGCAACCGCGGTCTTCAGGTTGTCGGCGGTGGGGCCGAAAGGCATGCCGGTAGCGGGGTCGCCGCATTTTTCCAGGTATTCCAGATGGCCATGCGCGTGGCCGGTCTCGCCTTCGGCAGTGGAACGGAATACGGCAGCAACGTCGTTATAGCCTTCCACGTCAGCCTTCGCTGCAAAATAAAGGTAACGGCGGTTGGCCTGCGATTCGCCGGCGAAGGCGGCTTTCAGATGTTCTTCGGTTTTTGAGCCCTTGAGTTGCATACGCTGATCTCCTTGATTTACATAGACATGCAGTGACAATCCATCCCTCTCCCAGCCGCCCAACCATTTGTTTATAGCAGACATGCCGGGGGATGAAATACAATAATTAGACTTAGTCTAATATCTATGCGAAGGTTAAACTGCTTGCGGTGACGATGTCAACCTTGAACACGATTCAGAATCGAGAGCCCCCCATGCGCTTTGACAAAGCCAGAACCGACGCCGAATGGCGTGCTGAACTGTCCCCCGAGCAGTACCGAATCCTGCGCGAGCACGGCACCGAGCCGGCGTTTACCGGGCAATACTGGGACCACCACGAGGCCGGAGAATACTGCTGTGCGGCCTGCGGTGCACCACTATTTTCATCCACTGCAAAATTTGATTCCGGTTCCGGCTGGCCAAGCTTTTACCAGGCACTGGATAGCAATGCGGTAGCGGAGAAAACCGACAGCAACCATGGCATGGTGCGCAGCGAGGTACTGTGCCATGGCTGCGGCTCGCACCTGGGCCACGTCTTCCCCGACGGCCCAGCCCCTACCGGAATGCGCTACTGTATCAACTCAGCCGCACTGACTTTCCGGAAGAAACAGGACTGAATCTTGCACATTTTTGACGCGCAGATCTCGGCGATTACCCCCGCCACGCCCAGCATCCACGCCCTGCGCCTCGCCATACCCGATGCCGGCTTTCGGTTCCTGCCGGGGCAATGGGTGGACCTCAGCATCGAAGCCGGCGGTGCGACGCATACCGCCGGCTATTCCATCACCACCTCGCCCGTCCATCAGGGCGAGATCGAGCTGGCGATCAAGGCGAGCGGGCATCATCCGGTGGCGCGCTGGGTGCACGAGCAGGCACGGGTAGGTGACGCCATTCGCGTATCGCAGGGCCAGGGGCCGTTTGTTTACCTGCCCGAGATGAGCGACAACGTGGTGCTGATCGGTGGCGGGGTCGGCGTCACGCCGCTGCTGTCCATCTTCCGTCACGTGCGCGACGCCCGGTTATCGACCCGTGTCCATCTGGTGTACAGCGCGTCGGACAGCCGCGAAATCCTGTTCCGTGACGAACTCGATGCCGCCATCCGCACGCACGACAACCTGCACGTGAGCATCACCGTCACCCAGCCCGACGTCCACTGGCACGGCCTCACCGGCCGCATCGATCCGGTCAAGCTGCATGCGCTCGACGTCCCGGACGACACGCTGTATTACCTGTGCGGCCCCAAGGGCATGGTCGAGGACATGAGTACCCTGCTGCACGACTTGGGCGTGCCGATGAACCGCATCATTTTCGAGAAGTGGTGGTAGGTCGATTCGACCATTAAGCATGCACCCTGATCTGTGTATGGTTGCATCTTGATCTGAACGGAGAACCCTCATGCGCATCGTCCCCCTGCTCGCCGCTCTCACCTTCTGCACCGCCGCGCTGGCCGCCCCCAACGACGTGGTTCGCGCCTACCCGGCGCAACAGGTCAGCACCGACACCTATGTCATCCACGGTCCGCAAGGCGTGCCTTCGGTGGATAACCAGAGCTTCATGAACAATCCGGCCTGGATCATCACCCCCGACGGCGTGGTGGTGATCGACCCCGGTTCCAGCGTGCAGGCCGGGCGCATGGTGATGGCGCAATTGCGCAAGACGACGAAAAAACCGGTCACCCACGTGTTCAACACCCACGTTCATGGCGACCACTGGCTGGGCAACCAGGCGGTGCTGGAAGTGTGGCCGCAAGCCACCCTCATCGCCCACCCCGACATGATCAGGCAGGCCAGGGACGGCGCCGATGCATTCTGGCTCAAGCTGATGTCGGACATGACGCACGGCTATACCGACGGCACCCGCGCCGTGATTCCAACGGTCGAGGCAGCCGACGGCCAGGAATTCAAAATCGGCGGCAAGACTTTCCGCATCCATTCGTCGACCGACGCCCACAGCAAGACCGACCTGATGATCGAAATCGTCGAGGACCGCATCCTGTTCACCGGCGACAATGTGCTGAACCGACAGGTGATGAACCTGCGCGACGGCAGCTTCAAGGGCATATTGAAAGCCACCGAACGGGCGCTCGCCCTCGACGCCAAGCTTTATGTGCCCGGCCACGGCAAGAGCGGCGACCGCGCATTCGTCAAGGAGCACAAGGCCTGGTTCGACATCCTGATGACGGAAGTGCGGCGCATGTACAACGAGGGCATGAGCGATTTCGAGATGAAGCCGGTGCTCGCCGACAAGCTCAAGGCATTCAGCACATGGGAGGAATGGGATACCAACCTGGGACCGCAGATCAGCCTGGCGATTCTTGAAATCGAGCAGGAGTAAGTACGCGGCGACCGCAGCAGGCGGTCACCGTCAACGTCAATCCCCCAGGCGGGTCACGCTGGCCGCCCGACCCGGCCGCCATTCCCCGTCAAGGCTGACCCATTCGACGTGGTTGCCCAGCATGCGAATGACGCCGGGGCGGCGGTTGTCGCCGGTGTCGGAAAACTCGAAACGGTAATCACGCAGGAACTGCAACTGGCCGCTGCCGTTGCGCGCAAAACGGGTCCGGCTCAAGGCCACGCTCTCGTCCAGGAACTGCAAGCCGGCGTCGGCACAAGTACGGCGACCGACCGCGACGGCCTGCTCACGCACCTGCATGCCGGCGTACCAGTACCAGCCGACTGCACCGAACAGCCCCAGCAGCAGGATTTCCCAGCTCACTGGTCGGCGGAATCGGATTTGACCGGGCTGCGGAACAGTGCCGCCACCTGCCTTTGGGGTCGTGGCCGCACCAGTGCCGGCGTATCTTCGGCAGGCGTCTCTGCGCTCGCCTCATACGGCGCATCGAACAGCGTATCGCGCGATGCCGCCGGTTTGGCGCGCGGCGTCCGGCGCTCTGCCGAAGGACGCTCGGCCGAACGCTCAACAGGGCGTTCAGCCCGCGACGGGCGCGGCTGGTACGCGGGCACATCGGCCGCGCCCGGTTCGAAACCGGGAACGATCACCACCTCGATGGGATTGCCAATCAGTTTTTCGATGTCCTTGAGGTAGCGCGTTTCCGATTCGCTCACCAGCGAAATGGCCTCGCCACTGGCGCCAGCACGTCCGGTGCGGCCGATGCGGTGCACGTAATCCTCGGCATTGTGCGGCAGGTCGTAATTGACGACGAAGGGCAGCGCCTCGATGTCGATGCCGCGCGCGGCGACGTCGGTGGCGACCAGCACACGCATGGTGCCGGCCTTGAAGGCCTCGAGCGCCTTGATGCGCTCCTGCTGGGTCTTGTCGCCGTGGATGGCGTCGGCGTGGATCCCCAGCTTGTTGAGTTCGTTGGCAAGCCGGTTGCAGCCCAGCTTGGTGCCGGTAAACACCAGCACCTGCCGCAGGTCGCGGCTCTTGATCAGATGCGCGAGCAGCTGCCGCTTGCGCTCATGGTGCACCGGGTGCACCACCTGGGTGACATTCATCGCGGTTTCATTGCGCGCCACCTCGATGAAGGTCGGGTGGTTGAGAATGCTGTCGGCGAGCTTGCGGATTTCTTCCGGGAAGGTGGCCGAGAACATCATGTTCACCCGCTGCGCCGGCAGCAGCGCAACGATGCGCTTCAGGTCGGGCATGAAGCCCATGTCGAGCATGCGGTCGGCCTCGTCGAGCACCAGCGTGTTGACCTGATTCAGCATCAGCGTCTTATTCTGCACATGGTCAAGCAGGCGGCCGGGGGTCGCCACCAGGATTTCGACGCCGGCTTTCAGGATGGGGATCTGCGTGTTGATGCTGACCCCGCCATACACCACCAGCGAGCGCAGCGGCACATGCTTGGTATAGGCCTGCACGGCCTCCTCGACCTGGATCGCGAGCTCGCGCGTGGGGGTGAGGATCAGCGCACGGATCGGATGCTTGGCCGGCGAGGTGCCGGTGTTGGCGAACGGCAGCAGGCGCTGGATCAGCGGCAGCGCGAATGCGGCGGTTTTCCCGGTGCCGGTCTGCGCCGCGCCAAGGATGTCGGCGCCCTGCAGCGCCAGCGGAATCACCTGCTCCTGGATCGGTGTCGGCGTGACGTATCCCATCTCGTCGAGGGCACGCAGGATGTCGGGGGCAAGCCCGAGTTCAGCAAAAGTCGTCAATGTCTGTCCAGTTAAATCTCAGGTCCGATTACATTTCCGGCCGCTCAAATCCGGATCCAGTCAAATCCCGTCGTCTGGCAGGCCACGCGCACCTCATCGTCTGCGCAGTTCAGCACCTGGGCCAGCGCGCGCTGCGCCAGGGCAGCCGTATTGTTCTTGCGCGAAACATGCGCCGCCATCACGCATTGCAGCTTGTCGTGCTTCAGCCTGTCCAGCAAGTCTGCCGACTGGCCGTTTTCCAGGTGGCCGAAACGCCCGCCCACGCGCCGCTTGAGACCCGTCGGGTAGGGGCCGTTTTCCAGCATCGCCGCGTCGTGGTTGCATTCCAGCACCAGCGCATCGATGCCGGCCAGCATGGCCTCGATGTGCTGCGTGCTGCAGCCCGTATCGGTCAAGACGCCGAGGCGGCGATTGCCGTCGCCAAACACGTACTGCACCGGCTCGCGCGCATCGTGCGGCACCGGGTAGGGCTGGATTTCCAGCCCATCCACCGCGAAGGCCGCGTGACTGTCGATCACCTGAACCGCCACTCCGGCGAGATCCTGCGCCATCGCCAGCGTGCCGGCAGTCAGCCATACTGGCAGCTTATGCTTGCGCGCCAACCGCCCCACTCCGCCGATATGGTCGCTGTGCTCGTGGGTCACCACGATGCCGGCCAGATCGGTAGCCTGCAAGCCCAGCCGGGCCAGACGGGCCACGCTGTCGGCCAGGCCGAAGCCGCAGTCCATCAGAACCCGGGTGCCTCCGGCCTCGACCACCAGGCCGTTTCCCCCGCTGCCGCTGCCGAGGCTGGCAAACCGCATCAGGCGGATTCCCGCATCACTTCAGTTCTTTGTGCAGCAGGTTGAGGATACGGGTCTGCGTAGTGGCGTCGGCCGGCTTGCCTTCCGCACCGCTGACGCTGACCCGGCTCTTCTCGCCAGCCTCGTTCACCACGATCTGCAACTGCGGCGAAGAAGATGGGTCCTTTTTGCTGCGCCAGAAGGCCAGCTTGGCCAGCATGCCTTCGTCGCGCTTGCTGGCGTTGTCGACGCCGGGATCGATATAGCGCACGAAATACGTACCTTTGGAGCGGTCACGGTCTTCCACCGCAAAACCGACGCGGTCGAGCGCAAGGCCGACGCGGCGCCAGGCGCGGTCGAAATTCTCGTCCATTTCCAGCACCGATACACCGGCCTCCTGAAGAATGCGTGCCTGTTCCGGCGTTGCCTGTTTGGCCAGCAGGGTCTCCGCCCGACTCTCTTCCACGCCGAAGCGCAGCATCAGGCGGCGTAGCATTTCGGCCTCGAGTTCAGGGTCGGCCGGGCGCGGCTGCCACACGGTCCGGTCCTTGTTCGTGGAATCATAGACTTCGACCATGCCGCGGTGGCTGAGGTAAATTTCGGTGCCACCGTCCTTGCCCGCTTCGATACGGGTGCGGAATTTGTCGCGCTCGGCGGTGGAATACAGGCCGTCGAGTACCTTGCCGAGCGTGCGGCGAATCACGTCCTGCGGAATGTTGGCGCGGTTTTCCGCCCAGTCGGTTTCGATCACACCGGTTTCGGGCGATTCCAGATTGACGATGAAACCAGTTTCCTGCCAGAAATCCTTGATCACCGGCCAGACCTGCTGCGGCGTCGCCTGCACCACCAGCCAGCGCTGGGTGCCGGCGCGCTCGATGCGCGCCGTGTCCTGCGCGGGCAGCAGGGCTTGCACACCGCTCGGCGCAGTCTTGCGTTCCTGGCTATAGCTCGACAGGGTGGCGGCACTGCTGCCCTGTGCATCGGGAATGGCGTAGCGGTTGTCTGCCGCCGGCGCAGTGAGGTCGGGCGGCATTTCCAGCGTCGGCAATTTGCCGGCCGATTTGTAGTCGATCTTTTTCGATTCAATCATGCCACAACCCGACATGGCCAGGCTCAGCATCAAAAACAGGGGCAGCAAACGCATAAAGGTGTCCTAAGTAAAAACGTAGATCAAACCGGCGTGGCGCATTGCATTACATTAAAAATAGCCGCGGCGCAGCGCTGGATTACATTAAATTGGCGTGGCGCAGCGCGCCGCGCAGGGTGTCGTGCAGCTCGGCAGACAAGGAGGTCAGCGGCAGCCGCAGGCCGGCGGGAATCAATCCCAGTTCGGCGCACGCCCATTTGACCGGTATCGGGTTGGCCTCGACAAACAGCTTGCTGTGCAAAGGCAGCAGCACATTATTGAGTTCGCGCGCGCGCGCCAGGTTCCCGTCGAACGCGGCCACGCACATCTCGTGCATCAACTTCGGCGCGACGTTGGCGGTGACCGAAATCACACCGTGCCCGCCCAGCAGCATGAAGGGCATCGCCGAGGCGTCGTCGCCGCTGTATAGCGCAAAGTCCTTCGGCGCGCGGCGCAGCAGGTCGGCGGCACGCTCCATGCTGCCGGTAGCATCCTTCAACCCGATGATGCCGGGCACGCCGGCCAGGCGCAGCGCCGTGTCGTTCGACAGGTCGGCCACCGTGCGACCCGGGACGTTGTAGAGGATAAGCGGCAGGTCGACCGCTTCGGCGATTTTCCTGTAGTGCTGGAACAGGCCTTCCTGGGTAGGCTTGTTGTAGTACGGCACCACCGACAGCCCGGCCTGGGCGCCCGCTGCCTTCGCGCATTCGGTCAACTCGATCGCTTCGGAGGTCGAGTTCGCGCCGGTTCCCGCAATCACCGGCACTCGCCCAGCGGCCTGTTCGACCGTGCTGCGAATCAGCAGGCAATGCTCGTCGTAACTGACGGTGGGCGATTCGCCGGTAGTGCCGACGATGACGATGCCGTCGGTTCCCTCCGCGATGTGCCAATCGACCAGACGGCGCAGCGCGTCGAGATCGAGCGCGCCGCCGTCCGACATGGGGGTGACGATCGCTACCAGGCTTCCTCTGGCCGTATTTATTTCTGCCATGTTGTTTCCGCTGCTCTTGTCGTTGCCGACGATAGGACGATAAACCCCGCATTCTAATCTATCTGGTCGTGCCGGGTTTTCCTTAAATTCTGGTTTGCGACACTAGCCCTGGGGCGGACGCGGGTTATGCCAATGCCCGCCGGCGAGCAGCAGATCGGCCTCGGCCGGGCCCCAGGTGCCGGGCTCATAGGCATAAGCCGGATCGCGGCGCGAAAGCACGGGTTCCACCACGCGCCATGCCGCTTCCACCGCATCCTGGCGGGCGAACAGCATGGCCTCGCCGTCCATGGCGTCACCCAGCAGACGCTCGTAGGCGCTCATCTCTTCCGGATAATTGTTGCAGACATAGAGTTCCACCGGCCGCCCGACCATGCGATCGCCCGCATTCTTGGTGCGTGCGCCCAGCGCGATGGATACGGTGGGCGACAGGCGCATGCGCAGGTAATTAGGCGCCAGCGGCCCGGTCTCGGACAGCGCGAATACGCGCTGAGGCGGAACCTGAAACTCGGCGCGAATCTCGGTGGTGGTGAGCGGCAGGTTCTTGCCGGTGCGCACGATGAAGGGCACGCCGGCCCAGCGCCAGGTGTCGACAAAGAAACGCACGGCTGCAAAGGTTTCCGTGTCCGAACCGCGCGCGACGCCTTCCTCATTGCGATAGCCTTCGTACTGCCCCCGAATCAGGTCGCCAGGCGCCAGCGGGCGGATGGCCTTGAGCAGTTTGGCCTGCTCATCGCGCACCGCCTCGGCACTGGTGCCGAGCGGCGGCTCCATCGCCAGCAGGGCGAGGATCTGCAACAGATGGTTCTGCAGCACGTCGCGAATGGCGCCGACCGAATCGTAAAAGCGCCCCCGCCCGGCCACACCGAAATTCTCCGACATGGTGATCTGGATCTGCCGGATATGGTTGCGGTTCCAGATCGGTTCGAGAAAGGAGTTGGCAAAACGGAAATACAGAATGTTCTGCACCGCCTCCTTGCCCAGGTAATGATCGATGCGGAAGATTCCGGATTCGGGCAGCGCCTCGTACAGCGTTGCATTGAGCGACTGCGCCGACTCCAGGTCGCGCCCGAAGGGCTTCTCCACCACCACGCGCGCGCCCTCGGTGCAACCGGCTGCAGCCAGTCCGCGCACCACCACGGGAAACATGGCCGGCGGAATGGCAAAGTAATGCAGCGGACGCTGCCGGTTCTCAAGGGCGCGGCGCAGCGCCACGAAAGTAGCGGGGTCTTCGTAGTCGCCGTTGATATAGGTCAGCAAGCTGGCCAGGTTGCGGAACACCACATCGTCCACCCCGCCGCCAAACTCGTCGATGCCATCGTGGGCGTGGGTGCGCAAGCGCTCTAGATCCCACCCCGGAGAGTTCGCCACGCAGACAATGGGCGGCAGCGTACGGCCATGCCGCAGCATGTCGTACAGTGCGGGAAATATCTTGCGGCGGGCAAGGTCGCCGGTGGCGCCAAACAAAACCAGGGCATCTGAAATCGGGTTCACGGTCACGGCACAAGGTTCCAGGTTCGTTTCAGGCTGACGCAACAACAGTAACGCAGGCTGGGCATTTTCGATAAAACTTCATCCCGGATTGTTCATCCGGGCACAAATGCTTTACGCACTATAAATTTCCCCATGCTCATCTGAGCCGGCCCAGCCAGCCGGCCAGCTGCTCGATGCCCAGGCCGACGCCGTGGGCGACCAGCGGCACCGCCCACATCCAGGCGGACACCAGCCCCAGTGCGGCAATCCCCAGCCCGGTCGAGAACATGTCCAGCCCCGGCGTGGTGCGCGCCACGATGCCGAATGCCAGTTGGATCAGCAGCGCCAGCGCCAGCAGCGGCAGCGCCAGCTGTACCCCGGTGGCGAATAGCCAGCTGGCGGCTTCGGCCAGCTGACGCAAGTCGGTTGCGGCGGGCAGGACGGCCACCGGCATGACGGCAAAGCTGTCGCGCAGCGCATCGACGACCAGCAGATGGCCGCTCGCAGCGAGAAATGCCATGGCCGCCAGCCATCCGGCCAGCGCGCGCCAGGCGGCATCCGCGGGCGCCGCCTGCTCGGCGGTCAGGATTAGCAGGCCGCCGGTCGCGGTGTGGCCGGTCCATACCAGGATGGCCTCGACCGCAGCGAAAACCAGCCGCACGCAAAGCGCCAGCGCCGCGCCCCACACGCCTTCCAGGCCCAAAGCCAGCATGCCCTGCACGCTCGACGGATTGACTGCATCGATCACCAGGCCCGGCGCCAGCGCGCCGGCCAGCACCGCGGCCAGCATCAGTCGCAGCAGCAGCGGCAGGCGGCCGGTCAGCGGATCGAACAGCGCCCACCCGGCGATGCGGGCGAAGGCGAACAGCCAGACCGCCAGGCTCGCTTCTGTCAGCGGCATGACCGGCTCATTCGACCAGCGCCGGGAAATCGGTCAGCAGGGTGCGCGCAAAGTCGACCAGCTGTCCGCCCATCCAGCTACCCAGCACTGCCAGCACGACCAGCATAACGATGAGCTTGGGAACGAAGGACAGCGTGGGCTCAAGAATCTGCGTGGCAGCCTGGAACAGGCTGATGGCAAAGGCGGTGAGCAGCCCCGCCAGCAATACCGGCGCGGCCACCAGCATCAACAGCCAGAGCGCGTCGCGCGCCACGCCCTCCATTAAAAAACACCGCCTTCCATCAAAAACTCCCGAGTAATGAACCGACCAGCAGATGCCAGCCGTCGACCGTGACGAACAACAGCAGTTTGAGCGGCAGCGACACCAGCTGCGGCGGCAGCATGATCATGCCCAGCGCGGTGAGCACGGCGGCGACCACCAGGTCGATCACCAGAAAGGGCAGTATCACCATGAAGCCGATCTGGAACGCAGTCCTGAGTTCGCTGGTGAGGAAGGCCGGCGCCAGCGCCGCCAGTGGCACGCTCTCCGCCCCGTTTTGCTTGACTGCAGCGAGGTCGATGGTCTTGTCGTCGCCGATGAAAAGATCGAGATCTTCGGCCCGGGTCTGCCGCAGCATGAAGCTTTTCAGCGGCTGCCCGGCTTTCTCGGCGGCGTCGTTGAAGCTCAGCGCGCCGGACAGAAAGGGTTGATAGGCCTCGGCATCGATGGTCTTCAACGCCGGCGACATCACGAAAATCGTCAGCAGCACGGCCAGTCCCATCAACACCAGATTGGGCGGCGCGGTGTGGCTGCCCAGCCCCTGCCGCAGCAGGAACAGCACCACCGCAATGCGGGTAAATGCGGTGAACGCCAGCAGCAAAGCCGGCAAAAACGGAAACAGCAGCAGCCACGGCAGGCTCGCGCCCGGCACGCCGATCACCTGCCCGCCTGCGCCGGGGGTCACGGCGAGCAGTGGCACACTACTGTCCGCGCCCAGGGCGGGCACACTCAACGCCAGCGCCGCCAGCGTCAGAACCATTTTCATCATGCGCGCTCCGCCAGGGATTTGTCTGAATCGGCAGGCTTGGGCAGGGTATGCAACAGCCGCACGTTGCCGCCCCCCACGCCCAAAAGCAGCCAGGTGTTATCGACCTCGACCATCACCACACGCTCACGTGTGCCGACCGCGGTCATCCCCACCACCTTGACGACGCCTTGCGCGCCCATGCCCGGAAAATAACGGCGGGCGAGCCACGCCACCGCGACGAATCCGCCCAGGATCAGCCCCAGACTCAGCAGCACGGTGAGCATGCTGCCGGCGGTGTCGGGTGCGGCCAGCGCCCAGGAAGGAATCAGCAGCAGCACGCCTGCCGCAACGAACTTAAGCATGCCGTATCACTCCTCGCGCCCAGCGCGTCATGTCGGTTGTGGGGCGCGGCAACCGCACGCCGAGCGTTGCCTGCGTGTGGGCCGCCGTGACTTGCCACGCCAATGCGGCGGGCGAATCGGTCTGCGCGGCTTCATCCAGCCAGCACTCCGCCAGCACGGCATCCAGGGTATGGATCAAGGTGTGCGGCACAAACGAGGTCGTGCCGATCACGCGCTGGCCGCCGAGACGGCGGACCAGCCACAGGCTGGCCAGCGCGGCATCGGGCTGCCAGACGGGGGACGCCGGCGCGTCGGCCGGCGCATCGGCTGGCATCGCCATCGCCTGCACCGGCAGGCGCAAACGCGCGCTCAGCGTCGCGGCAAGCTTGCGGGTCAGCCGTGCCTGCAAGCTGTCGAAGCCCGGGGGGGACGCTGCCAGAAAAGCGGTTTCCGCGGGCGTAAGTTCAAGCAGACGCATCAGCGTGCCCATCGACCGTCATCCTGGCGATGCGTCAGCTCGACCAATTCATCGTGCTCACGCTGCTCGCTGCGTCGTTGCTGGATCGCGGCCTGCGCCAGGTAGCGCTGCTCCAGCAGGCGCAGTGCCTTGACCCGTTGCTCGACCTGCATCCATTCGGCCAGCCGCCCCTGCCAGTCGCGGTGCGCAGCGTCGATGGCGGCTTGTGCGGCCTGCATTTCGACGGCCTGCGCGTGCTGCAGGCGATTCATCTCCTGCAGCTGCGCCGCCGGCACACCATCGCGCAACTGGTTGGCCAGCTGCGCAACGTGCGCGTCACGCAGCGTGGTCAGCTGCACCTGGCGCCCACGCGCACGCAGCCAGATACCGTGCGCGAGCTTGACCGCACGCGACAGGCCTTCGGCGCGACGCTCGGCCAATTGCAGAATGCGCGCGAGGGAAAACGGCTTCAACCGAGCACCTCGTCCAATCCGCTGCGTGCCGAGTCCAGCGACGCACGTTCGCGCATGCCCTGCATCAGGTAGCCCTGCATTCGGGGATACAGCCGCACGCCTTCGTCCAGCACCAGGTCGGCACCCGGCACATAGGCGCCGACGGCCAGCAGGTCACGGCTGCGCATGTAGCGCGAATAGAGATATTTGAAGCGGCGGGTGCGCTCCAGCGCCTCCTCGGAGAGCAGGTCGGGCTGGACCCGGCTGATCGAGGCTTCGATATCGATGGCGGGGTAATGCCCGGCATCGGCCAGATCGCGGCTCAATACGATGTGGCCGTCGAGAATGGCGCGCGCCGCATCGGCAATCGGATCCTGCTGGTCGTCGCCTTCCATCAGCACGGTGAAAAATGCGGTGATCGAACCGCTGCCGCTACGGCCGTTGCCGGCACGTTCGGCCAGCTGCGGCAGCTTGGCGAAGACCGACGGGGGGTAGCCCTTGGTGGCGGGCGGTTCGCCGATCGCCAGCGCCACCTCGCGCTGCGCCATCGCATAGCGGGTGAGCGAATCCATGATAAGCAGCACGTGCTTGCCCTGGTCGCGAAAGTATTCGGCGATCGACATCGCATACGCCGCGCCGTTCAGCCGCATCAGCGGCGGATGATCGGCGGGCGCGGCCACCACCACCGCGCGCGCCATGCCCTCGGTGCCGAGGATGCTGTCGATGAATTCCTTGACCTCGCGGCCACGTTCGCCGATCAGCCCCACCACCACCACGTCCGCATCGGTGTAGCGCGCCATCATGCCAAGCAGGACGCTCTTGCCGACGCCGCTGCCGGCAAACAGGCCGAGCCGCTGTCCGCGCCCCACCGTCAACAAGCCATTGATCGCGCGCACGCCGACGTCCAGCGTCTGCCGGATCGGCGCACGTTCCAGCGGATTGATCGGGCGGCTGTACAAGGGCACGCGACGTTCCAGCGACAGCGGGCCGAGGCCGTCCAGCGGCCGGCCGGCGCCATCGAGCACGCGTCCCAGCAGGGGTTCGCCGACCGGCACCTGACGCACCCGATCCTGCGCGCGGCGGCGCGGGATGTAGCGCATCCCCAAACGCGGCGGCTGCGCCGCCATCGGGTTGTCGGGAATCACCCGTGCGCCCGGCATCACACCGTAAATGTCGGTGGCCGGCATGATGAACAGGCGGTCGCCGGAAAAACCGGCCACCTCGGCCTCGATGCTCTGTCCGCCGGGAATCTGCACATGGCACTGGCTGCCCACCGGCAGCCGCAGCCCCACCGCTTCCATCACCAGTCCGGATACCCGGGTAAGGCGCCCGCTGGTCGCAATCGGCGTCGCCCAGCTCACCGCGCGCCGACAGTTGGCCAGGTATTCGCGCAGGCGGACGATGCGGTCCATTACTCGATCCAGCTCTTGTTGCTACCGAGCACCTGCACCACCTGGCGCCAGCGTGCGGGCAGCGTGGCGTCGAGATCGCCCTGCGCGGTTTCGATCAGGCAGCCGCCGCGCGCGATGCGCACGTCTTCCACGATGCGCAGGCGGTTCTTGTCCAGCACCTGATCGAGGTGCGGCCGCACCAGCGCGGCGTCGTCCGGATTCAGCAGCAGGCGCGCCTCGCGGCTGGTTTCCGCCATCTCCTTCAGCGCCAGGTTGACCACATCGAGGATGCGTTCCGGGCGCGCCGCCAGTTCGCCTGCCACCACCTGGCGCGCCACGTCGAGCGCCAGTTCCAGCACCATGTCGGCAAGCCGGAAATCGAGGTTGTCCAGGGTGGTCGAAAAGCTTTCGACCATCTGCTTCATGCGCCCGCAGGCCTGTTCCCCTTCCACCCGTCCGGCGGCCGCCCCTTCGGCGTAGCCCTCGGCACGCGCGGCTTCGCGCAATCTCGCCAGTTCGGTCTCGGCATCCTCGGCGGGTGTCGCCACACGGCCTGCGGACGCAGCCAGTTCCACCACCTCCCACTGTTCGAATGCAGTGGTGTCGTCGTCTGCACTCATGCCGTCTCCTCTTCAGGGAACGGAATCGCTCCCTCCGCCGCCAGGCGCCGCAAGGTGGCGCCGGCATCCTCCTGCGCCGCCTGGATCGCGGTCACCGGCAGCGCGCCCAGGGTATCGAGCTCATCGCGCATGCGCTGTGCCGCGGTAGGGCTCATCACTGCAGTAAGCGCATCGAGTACCCGCCCGTCGCTGCCCTTCAGCGCATGCAGCAGCGTGCGCGCGCCGATATTGCGCAAAAAGGTTTTGCGGCCGGCGTCTGGCAGCCGCGCCAGATCCTCGAACGCGAGATGGCGAACGCGCAGGCGCGCGGCCAGCTCCGCATCGTTCTGGTCAAGCTGGCTCAAGGCAGCCGCCGCGCTGCCCTCGCTCATCTGCCCTAGCAGGCTGGCGACGGCGGCCTCGCCCTGGGACGGCACGACGGCTTCGAGGCTGGCCAGCCAGTCGCCCAGTTCGCCCAGCATGTCGGAACTGGGCGCGTCGCTGTGCGCCAGGCTCTGCAGGGTGTCCGCGCGCGTGGCGCCGGGCAGCAGGTCAAGCACCGCGGCGGCGACGTCGCGCGGCAGTTGCGCCATCACGACGGCAATCAGCTGCGGCGGCTGCGCCTCCAGCAGGCTGGCAATCTCCGCCGGTTCGCGCCAGGCGAGTTTTTCCAGTGCCTGCGCGGCCGGCGCACCCAGGCGCTGCAGCATCGCCTGCGCGCGTTCCGGGCTGAGTGCAAGCCTAAGCGTCTCATCGAGAAACCGCCCGGTATCCGCGGCAAACCCGGTCTGTTCGGCCGCCTCGGCGGCGTAATCGCGCAGGATCGCGCGCACGCGTTCACGCGGCAACACCTCCATCTCGCGCATGGCGCTGCCGAGGCGGCTCACCTCGAGCGGGCTCAGGTAACGGAATATGGCGGCCGTGGCCTCTTCGCCCAGAGCGAGCAGCAGCGCGGCGGATTTTTCGATTCCGCCCTGGCTCATGCGCGCATCCACAGCTTGACGACGTCCGCTGTCACGCGCGGATCGGCCAGCACCTGGCTGCGCACCGCGTCGAGTTCGGCATCGAAATCCGCTGCTTCCCCCGCGACGACGGGCGTCCGGCGGGCGCGCAGCCATGCCGACAGCGCGAGCAGGATCAACGCTGCTACAGCCGCCGCCAGCGACCATTGCAGCAAGGCAAAGGGACGGGGCACGACAGGTGGCGGGCTGGCCGGCCGCACCTGGGGAACAGGAGTGGGTGCCGCAACCTGCGGCGTGACAGCGGGAAGATCGGCCTGCGGTTTGGGTGCAGCCCCGGGCAGCGCATAGACATTCAGCCTGTCGCCGCGCGCCGGCTGCAGCCCCAGCGCCTGACTGGCCATCTGCCTGGCACGCCACTGCTCGTTGGCACTGGCGTCGAACCCCAGAATCACGATGGCATGGATGCGCTGGATGCGGCCTTCCGGCACGCGCGTGGTGCGCACGGTTTTTTCCAGCGGGCGCGCCCGCCCGCCTGTCCCGACATTCTGCACCCGCTCGACCGTCTGTCGGGTTTCGCTGTCTTCCAGGGTGGCGGTCACCTGCACACTGACGCGTTCTTCGCCCAGCCACGGCGTCAGCACCGCCAGCGCCCGCCGCACCAGATCCTGCTCCAGCGCCAGGCGCTGCGACTGCACAGGTTCGGGCGCCGCAGCGCCCAGCAGGATGCCGCGCGGGTCGAGCACCTGCACCTCGGCGCGCTTCAGGCGCGGCACCCCGGCGGCCACCAGGGTCTGGATCGTCGTCACCTGTTCCTCCGACAGCTGCGCCCCGGGGCGCAGCCGCACCAGCACGGCAGCGGTGGCGGGGGGCGCATCGCGCAGGAAGGGCGAAACCCTGGGCAGGGCAAGATGGACACGCGCAAGCTCGACCACTTCCAGTTTCTGGATCGAACGCGCCAGGTCGATCTCGAGTGCGTGCTTAAAGCGCTGCTGTTCCTGCAGCGACGATGCGCCGAATCTGGGGGCGCGATCGGCTTCGTCCTGCACATCGTCATCGGATTTGGGCAGGCCGCGCGCAGCCAGGCGGTAGCGCGCCGCGTGCAACTGGTCGGCCGGCACCTCGATGGCGCCGTCAACGGCAGACAGGCGATAGGGAATGTCGAGCTGTTCGAGCGCAGTGATGACTTCGCCGCCGGCGCGGTCGGACAGTTGCACATACAGCACGCGATAGGCCGGCGGGTTGAACCACAGGTAGGCGGCGGCCAGGGCGACCAGCGGCAGGATCAACAGCAGGGCAAGCATGAAGCGGCGCCAGGGGCTCGCTTCCGCGATCAGGTCGCGCAGACTGCTCAGCCAGCCCGGCACTGCACGCACCTCGTCTGCATTGCCGGGGTCAGCTGGATCGCGTCTTGCTGGTTACGCTGAATATTCACACGGCGATTATAACCAGTCAGGTGCCGCCACCGCACGCAACACCACCTGCAACTGGCCCGCCCGCTCGCGACCCTGGAACCACCAGACGCCGCCTTTTTTCACCGTCAGATCACCATCCTGCCCGGTCAGCAGTCGCATCGCCACCTGCCCCAGCGTGGGTTGATGGCCGACGACCAGCACCGGATAGGGTGCGTCCGGCCAGCCTGCGGCGGCCAGCACGTCTTCGGCGCTGGCACCGGGCGCCAGCGCCGTCACTAGTTCGTATTCGCGTCCCAGCGCCTGCGCAGTCTGCCGGGTACGGGTGGCCGGGCTCGCCAGAATGCGGATGTCCGGCGGCAGCCGCGGATTGAGCCAGTCGACCATGCGCGCCGCCTGCTTGCGGCCGCGTCCGGTGAGTTCGCGGGAGAGGTCGGGGGTCGTATCCTCGGCCTCGGTGTGTCGCCACAAAATGAGTTCCATCCGGCTTACCTCGAAAAATGTCTGATTTGAATGCGTGCGGCGCCTATTTTGCGACAAGCGGGAGAACGGAAGATGACAGGCGTACGCACCCTCCCGCCATCACGACATCGCCGCAGCCGCGTATAGCTACCAGTAGGACTTCAATTTCAGGAACGCGCGCATCGGCCCTGCGCTTTCGCCGTCCATCGCTTCCGCCTGTTTTGCGGCGAGCCAGCCGAGGGCGAAGTCCCGCATCGGCCCCGCGTTCCGAAGAACATGTGGAGTCGTAGGCGCCGTGGTCAGCAGGCCCCACGCGACTCGCGCATCGTTGCTGCGCCCCAGACTATCCTGCGCGTCGCGCAGCACAGCCAGATACCGGGCCTGCCGGCGTTTATGCCCTGCAGGGTGCCCGCCGAACAGGGTCTGAAAAAACTCGGCCGCGTAGCGTTGGCGCTTGACGGCAATGCGCAGGGTATGGCGCTGCGCCGCCTGCAATTGCCCAAAATCGCGCGCGCCGCGGACAATGGGGCGATGGCCCTTCTGCAACGCCCGGCCCACCCATTTTTTCAACGGCGACAGCTGGACGAAGCGCTGCGCTTCCGGAACGGCATACCCTAAAGGGCATAAACGCCAGCCACGCAGCAGCAGCCAGCGTTGCAGCGCCAGCAGCCACGCGCCCGGACGCGCCTGGATGATTGCTGCCCGCATCGCCGCGCGCACTTCGGCCCGATGCGCCTGCAACGCCTGCATGCCGTGTTGCCAGGCATCGGCATCGGGGTAATGCGGCGCGATCGCGGGCAGGGTTTCATCGCACAGCACGTCCCAGTCGCGCGCCGCGCCGAGCGCGGCCGCCAGCGCGCGCAGGCCGTCCATCGATTCATCCGGCGGCACGCACACCCGGCGATACTGGCGCAGCGCCGCACGCAGGCGCCGCAGCGCTACCCTCGCCTGGTGCACATATTCGATGTCGTCGGAGGCCAGCACCCCCGGCAGATTGTCCTGGAACTGCGCCAGGCATGCTTGAACAATCGCGGCAAAACCGTCTTCCACGCTCATCGCGCGATCCAGCTCCAGCGGCACGGACTTGACCGGTTCCGCACCCTCGCCATGCGCCAGGCGCACGCCCCGCTCGGCCTTGCTGACATCGAACGGCAGGAAATCGAATTGCCCGGCCCACTCCAGCGCCAGGGCGAACAGCGCATCCGGCTGACCGGCCTTCAGTTCGAGCTCGATCTCGCAGATCGGCTGACTGCGCTCGCCGGCATTTATGCCCTTCAGGGTACGCACCTCGCCCACATCCAGCGCCACCTCGATCTGCGCGCCGCCCCGGCCCTTGATAAGCCAGGCGGTACGGTGAAAGCGCGTTTCAAACACCGGCGCCAGCTGCGCGCGCAGCGCCTCGGGCACCCACGCCTGCGCCTCGGCCGGAAAACGCGTCCAGTCCGGGCTGCCGCGGGTGACCGCCATTTCATATTCGGCGCGCCGCGACAGCCCGCCGTGCCGCTCGCCTTCGGTTTTCAGCGTTTGCAGCCAGCGCCGGCCGATCCGCCGCACCCTCAGCGCCACCCCCTGCGCGCTCAAGACAAAATCCGGGGTGTCGAAATAACGGGTGATCAGCGCCTGCCGCACGGGCGTGCTGCGCCGCCGCGCCATCCGCTTGAAGAAGGCTTCGACCTGCTGCGGGGGCAACGCAAGCTTGAGTTCGATTTCGACTGAATCGGAAGCTGTCATATTTCTGTCATGTCAGGATAAACGCGGGCGTTTATCATTGAAGCACACCATGAAAAAACAATCATGAACCTGCCAAGCCCCGACACCCTGATCAACCGCGAACTCGGCATCCTCGAGTTTCAGCGCCGCGTACTGGCACAGGCGGACGATCCCGATATACCGCTGCTGGAACGGCTGAAGTTTCTCTGCATCTTTTCCAGCAACCTGGACGAATTCTTTGAAGTGCGAGTGGCCGGGCTGAAGGAACAGATCCGCGCCAACACCTCCCAGCGATCCCCCGATGGCATGACGCCAGGCCAGCAATACCGCGCGGTATCGGAAACCGCCCATGCGCTGGTGGCCAGGCAATACGAACTTTTCAACAAGGACATCATCCCCGAGCTGGCCACCCAGGGGATTCACTTTTTCCGGCGTACCCAGTGGAACGAAGTCCAGACGGCATGGATCCGCGACTATTTCTTCCGCGAGCTGATGCCGGTGCTGACGCCAGTTGGGCTCGACCCCTCGCATCCCTTCCCGCGCGTGCTCAACAAGAGCCTCAACTTCGCGGTCGAGCTGTCCGGACGCGACGCCTTCGGCCGCAATTCCGGCGCCGCTGTGGTGCAGGCGCCGCGCTCCTTGCCGCGGGTGATCCGCATGCCGGAAGACATCGCCGGCTGCGAATACGGCTTCGTCTTCCTGTCATCGATCCTGCACGCGCACGTCGGCGAACTGTTCACTGGAATGACGGTGGCAGGCTGCTACCAGTTTCGCGTCACCCGGAATTCCACGCTGTTCGTGGACGACGAGGAAACCAAGAACCTGCGCCAGGCCCTGCAGGGCGAACTGCCGCAGCGGCACTACGGCGCGGCGGTGCGGCTGGAGGTGGCCGACAACTGCTCGGCCTCGATGGCGGCTTTCCTGCTGGAACAGTTCGAGCTCGATGCCGACGCCCTCTACCAGGAACACGGGCCCGTGAACCTGGTGCGCCTGATGCAGGTGCCCGACTGGGTCGATCGTCCCGAACTGAAATTCCCCCCTTTCGTCCCCGCCCTGCCCGCCCGGCTGGCCAAGCACGAGGACATCTTCGCGCAGATCCGCAAAAGTGACATCCTCCTGCACCACCCGTTCGAGTCCTTCCAGCCAGTGATCGACTTCATCGAGCAGGCGGCCGCCGACCCCAACGTGGTCGCCATGCGGCAGACGGTCTACCGCACCGGCACTGACTCGAAGTTGATGCAGGCCCTGATCCGTGCCGCGCAGTCGGGTAAGGAAGTCACCGTGGTGGTCGAGCTGATGGCTCGCTTCGACGAGGAGGCCAACATCAACTGGGCCGCCAGGCTGGAAGAGGTCGGCGCGCACGTGATCTACGGCGTGGTCGGCCACAAGACCCATGCCAAACTGGCGCTGGTGATCCGCCGCGAAGAGGGCGAGCTGCGCCGCTACGCGCATCTGGGCACCGGCAACTACCACGCCCGCACCGCGCGCATGTACACCGACTTCGGCCTGCTGACCGCTGACCCCGCCGTGACCGCAGACGTGGGCAGCCTGTTCACCCAGATCACCGGGCTCGGCAAGGCCGGCAAGCTCAAGCGCCTGTGGCAGTCACCGTTCACCCTGCACAGCGAAGTCGTCGCCGCGATCAACCGCGAAGCCGAACACGCAGCCGCCGGCAAGCCCGCCGCCATCGTCGCCAAGATGAACGCGCTGCTGGAGCCGCAGGTCATCGCCGCGCTCTATGCCGCCAGTCAGGCCGGGGTGAAGATCGACCTCATCATCCGCGGCGTATGCGCGCTACGCCCCGGCATTGCCGGGCTGTCCGAGCACATCCGGGTGCGCTCGGTAGTCGGGCGCTTCCTCGAACACACGCGCATCTTCTATTTCAAGAACAGCGGCGACGAGCAGGTGTATCTCTCCTCCGCCGACTGGATGGATCGCAACTTCTTCCGCCGCATCGAAACCGGCTTTCCCATCCTCAACCCCAAGCTGAAAAGACGCGTCATCGCCGAAGGCCTCAAGCCCTACCTGCGCGACAACGTGCAGGCCTGGGAGATGCATTCCGATGGCAGCTACCGCCGCCGCTCCCCGCGCCGCGCCAAACCCTACTGCGCGCAAGTCGAGTTGCTGGCACTGCTGAGCAAGCAGAAATAATCCGCGCCGACGGCCGCCCCTATCACTGGGAGCGGCGTCCTCGCGCGATTTGCGTGCCGATGCAATCACCACGGCATCGGGCCGGGGGCGGCCCTCCCACAAAAGCCTGCAAGCAGGAACAACCGCATCGGAGCACGCACATCCCGTGGGAGCGGCGTCCTCGCCGCGATTTGCGCGCCAATGCAATCACCACGGCATCGGGCCGGAGGCAGTCCTCCCACAAAAGCCTGCAAGCAGGAACAACCGCATCGGAGCACCGCACATCCCGTGGGAGCGGCGTCCTCGCCGCGATTCGCGCGCCCTCGCATACACCACAGCATCAGGCCATACAAAAGCCCACCACGACTTCCGCCCGTGCCAGACCGCCACGCGCCCCTGTCACACCAGCCCTTGAAACCCGCCGCCCCCGCCCCCATCTCCCCGTCACCTTATTTGTACGTTACGGGAGATTAAAGGCATGTCCGCCACCACCAAAGAAACCCTCGGCTTCCAGGCCGAAGTCAAACAGCTGCTCCAGCTGATGATCCATTCCTTGTACTCCAACAAGGACATTTTCCTGCGCGAACTGATTTCCAACGCCTCGGACGCTGCCGACAAGCTGCGTTTCGAGGGGCTGTCGGATGGCGCGCTGTTCGAGAGCGACCCCGACCTCAAGATCCGCGTTGCCTTCGACCGCGAGGCGCGCACGCTGACCATCACCGACAACGGCATCGGCATGAGCCGCCAGGAAGTCATCGAGCACATCGGCACCATCGCCAAGTCCGGCACCCGCGAATTCTTCAGCCAGCTCTCGGGCGACCAGAAGAAGGACGCCGCGCTGATCGGCCAGTTCGGCGTCGGCTTCTACTCCGCCTTCATCGTCGCCGACCGCATCACGCTGACCACCCGCCGCGCCGGGCTCACGTCCGAGCACGGCGTGCGCTGGGAATCCGAGGGCGCCGGCGACTACACGCTGGAAACCGTCGACAAGCCCGGCCGCGGCACCGAGATCGTGCTGCATCTTCGTGAAAATGAAGACGAATTCCTCTCCGACTACAAGATCAAGTCGGTTATCCGCACCTATTCCGACCACATCACCCTGCCCATCGTGATGAAGAAGACCGAATGGAAGGACGGCGTGGAAACGCCCACCGACGAGGACGAAACCGTCAACCGCGCCTCCGCCCTGTGGGCGCGCGCCAAGAAGGACGTCAGCGAAGAGGAATACCAGGAGTTCTACAAGCACGTCGCCCACGACTTCGAGCCGCCGCTGGCGTGGTCGCACAACCGCGTCGAGGGCAAGCAGGAATACATCTCGCTGCTCTACGTACCGTCGCGCGCGCCCTTCGACCTCTACGACCGCGAGAAGCGCCACGGCATCAAGCTCTATGTGCGCCGCGTCTTCATCATGGACGACGCCGAGCAGCTGATGCCGGCCTACCTGCGCTTCGTGCGCGGGGTGATCGACTCGGCCGACCTGCCCTTGAACGTCTCGCGCGAAATCCTGCAGTCGAGCCGCGACATCGACGCCATCAAGGCCGGCTCGGTGAAGAAGGTTCTGGGCCTGTTGGAAGACCTGGCCGAGAACCAGCCGGAGAAATACGTCGAGTTCTGGAACGCGTTCGGCAAGGTGCTGAAGGAAGGCCCGGGCGAGGACTACGCCAACAAGGAGCGCATCGCCGCCCTGCTCCGCTTCGCCTCCACGCATACGGATACGGATGCGCAGGTCGTCTCGCTGAAGGACTACATCGGCCGCATGAAGGAAGGCCAGGAAGCGATCTACACCATCACCGCTGACAGCTTCGCCGCCGCCCAGCACAGCCCGCACCTCGAAATCTTCCGCAAGAAAGGCATCGAAGTGCTGCTCTTGTCCGACCGCGTCGACGAATGGCTGTCGGGCAACCTGAATGAATTCGACGGCAAGCCCTTGAAGTCCGTCGCCAAGGGCGGCCTCGATCTGGGCGAACTGGAAGACGAAGCCGAGAAGACCGCGCAGAAGGAAGCCGAGGACGCCATGAAGCCCCTGGTCGAGCGCATCAAGACCACCCTCGGCGAGCGCGTGAAGGACGTCCGCGTCACCCACCGCCTCACCGACTCCCCCGCCTGCCTCGTCACCGGCGAAGGTGACATGAGCGCCAACCTCGAACGCCTGCTCAAGGCCGCCGGCCAGGCCGCGCCCACGGTGAAGCCGACGCTGGAGATCAACCCGTCACACGCCTTGGTCACGCGGCTCAACAGCGAATCCGACGAAGACCGCTTCGCCGACTGGGCCAACCTGCTGTTCGAGCAGGCGCTGCTGGCAGAAGGCGGCCAGCTCGACGATCCGGCGAGTTTTGTGCGGCGTTTGAATGGGTTGCTGGCGATGCTGCCAGGCTGATCAGCAAGCTTTATAAGGCAAACGTGACCCTGCCGGGATGCGGGTAGAATTTGAGTGTTGATTATTGTGGGGGAGATACCATGCAGTCAGTCAAGGAAATGGCACGCGAGTTGATCGAGCACTTGCCGGACACAGCGACTTTCGACGATCTCATGTACGAATTTTATGTGCGGCAAAAAATTGAGGCCGGATTGAAAGCCGTGAACGAGGGGCGCACCGTCTCCCACGACGAAGCGAGGAAGCGACTGCTCGGCGATGCGGATTGAATGGTCTGAACCCGCAATGCTGGACATGGCAGCATTGCGAAGTTACATCGCGGAGGATTCCCCCTTCCGTGCCAAGCTTTTCATTCAGCGTCTTTTTGAGCATGTCGATCATCTAAAATCTTTCCCGGAACTGGGGAGAGTGGTTCTGGAAAGCAATATGCCGGATGTCCGTGAGCTTGTGTTCCAAGGGTATCGCATCATTTACCGCCTGTCTGAAAACCGTATCGACATCCTGACCGTGCTGCACGGCAGCCGGGATTTGAGTAATCCGGGCAATCGGCCTTGGGAGGCGTAGCGGATAAAAGGAAGCGTCCCAAAACCCACAAAATGGCTGATCTCAAATTCCAACCCGTGCGCCACGATCACAAGGCGTACCTTGAAAAGGCGTCCAGGCGCCGCGGCTTCAACGAAGCCTACGAAGCGCTCGATATCGCAACACCATCGCGCACGAAATGCTTGCTGCCCGCACCCGCTCCGACTCACCCAGGAAGCAGCCGCCATGCTTAACGACCGTACCCGGTAAGCGTTGTAGCCATTGATTGGAAAGAAAAATTGAGCGGGCGGATGGACAGGTTAGAATCAATTTCGTTTCAGCAGACCACCAAGGAGCCGCCATGCAAACGGTCAAACAAATCGTTCACGACATTGCCGATCACCTGCCCGACCAGGCAAGCTTCGACGATGTCATGTATGCCCTTTACGTGCGTCAGAAGCTGGAACGTTCGCTGAAGGCAGCCGAAGAAGGAAGTATCACCTCGCAGGAAGAAATGGAAAAACGTTACCTGATTCATGAAGGTTGAATGGTCGGAGTGCGCGCGGGACGACCTGGATGATCTTGTACGCTACATCAGCAGGGATTCAGCGTTTTATGCCCGGCGTTTTGCCGAAAGAATTGTCCTGTCCACACGACGGCTACAGAGTTTTCCGGAAAGCGGCCGCATGATTCCCGAGCGGATGACAAGACCCTGAGAGAAATCATCGTTCAGGGCTACCGGGTCATATACCGTCTTGAGCCTGACCGTGTGCTCGTGCTTGCGGTGATGCCTGGTAGTCGTGATGTCGCTGGGGTGGCGGACAAGCCATTGGATGAAAATTAGATGGGGAATTTTATTGCGAGCCTGGTCCCTTTGACGTTTACGACGCCGCCGACTACCTCGACAACGAGGAAACCATCGCGGAATACATCACCGCCGCTTTGGATGATCCCAACCCCGATGTTTTCCTGACTGCCGTGCGCGACGTGGCCCGTGCCCGTGGCATGGCTCAACTTGCCAAGGATGCCGGGCTGGGTCGCGAAAGTCTGTACAAAGCGCTGACGCCCGGTGCCAAACCGCACTACGACACCATGCTCAAACTGCTGCATGCGCTGGGCGTCAAACTGTCGGCCACACCGGTTCATCAATGATGAATCGATATAGTGTCTGTCTGAACCCATTTGCTAATTTACGGCTATACGATGTATGAAGAACGAACACGCAAAGATGCTGCGCTACGGGGTGAGGCGTTGGAATGATTGGCGGAAGGGGCATCTTTGGGTGGCGGAGATCGATCTGTCCGATGCCGGGCTATCCGGGCTGTCAGGGGATCTTTCAGGGATTGATTTCAGAGATGCGAATTTGTCCCGCGCTCACTTTCGTGATGTCTATCTGAATGGTGCAGATCTCAGAGACGCACAACTGGTTGGAACTGATCTGGAGGGAGCGCAACTGGTAGGCTGTGACCTCAGAGGAGCTTGTTTGGATGGCGCCAATTTAAAAATGGCAAATTTGACAGGAGCCAACCTCGGTCTTCCCGACTTGTCCGACGACACGCTGAAGCGCGGGAAAAGCATTAGCAAACCCTGGGTTAGCAAAGCCACTTCCCTTAAAAAAGCCTCCCTACTCGGCGCAACACTCGAGGGAGTCTCGGCGGCGGGAGCGCAAGCCGAACAAGCAACTTTCGCAGGCGCAGATCTTCGGCGTGCGGATTTAGGCGGAGCCTATCTAAGAGCGGTAAATCTAAACGGGGCGACATGCGTCGCCGCTAATTTTCAAAATGCTATCCTGGATCACTCGACATTGGTGGGCGCAGATCTCACTGGGGCGGATGTATCAGGATGTTCCGTGTATGGGATATCTGCATGGGATATAGTTCTGGAGGACGCTAAGGAAACACTGATTTATTCGCTGCCCAGGGTATCGAAGTGATGCCGGCTTTGCGAGAATCCGCATGGTGATGACTGAACGAAAGACGGCGATGCAACAGAGCTTTTCTGACCTGGAATACGCGGCCAA